>JAEIGA010000142.1_pt1 | contig 98260 bp, 83 predicted proteins | sample 9270691 | NCBI WGS metagenome assembly JAEIGA01 (sample SAMN17057246, study PRJNA624740) | gut metagenome | biome: biome; isolation source: fecal sample | host: Bos grunniens | place: China: Xizang | collected 2019 | reverse complement strand
TTTAGCCCAAATTTCACGAAAATAGCCATTTTTGTCCCCTGGAATTGAGGAGCAAAAGATCCCCCTAGGGGTGGTTAAAACCTTGATTTATCAAGGTTTTTTGGGATTTGGGTAGAGCTAGTTCATCCACACACTGACCAGAAATCCGACCTCGATCAACCCTTCGCAAAACGCCAGTAAATTCCCCACAAATCCCCACACAGATCCACAAAACCTGCTACATAGAAATCAATACTACATCCAGCAACGTCCCCTCTATATCAACCAGTATACACATACAAAACATTCAATTTCCCCTTGTAAAATAAGGGAAATATGCTATAATACCTACGAAAGGAGGACGCGATATGCTATATCACGGATCAAATCATAAAATAGACGATCAACTAAAACCACATGTCAGTTTCGACAACGAGCCACTTGTTTACGCCACAGACGACTATCGCTACGCTTTGGTTAGAGCCGGCCGCTTCAATGTAGAAGAATTTTTAATCAAAGAAGACTACTTTGGAGATAACCAACCTATCAGACTAGTTGAAATCGAGCCTGGTGCATTTAACAGAACATTCAATACTAAAGGCTACATCTACTCAGTGCAAAAGAAGCACTTCGAAAAGCGCAACAACGAATATGTGTCTATAGATCCTGTTAATATCCAATATGTTCAGATCGTCTTCAATGTCTGGGAAGAAATCCAACAGCGCCCACAAGATTATCAACTTATTTACTACGACGACTCAGAATCTTACTGGCAAACTGTCAATGGAGGTAAAGAAGAATACTTAAAACGCAGAGCCGCTAGAGTTGCTGAGATCAAAAAGAACAGCGCACAATTTGACGCATATTTTGTTACGTCAGGCTACATATCTCGCATAGACGCCGTTTCGCAAGAGATTGAAGAAATTAAGCAGCAGCTGCAAATCTTAACGAGCAAACATTACCAACATTGTTTTGAAGTAGACAAACGTATTAATGGATTACTTGAAATGAATTCACGCCTTATGAATCACATCGACATTTTACGTGATCAAAACAAAGAGCAACGTTGGGCTATTTTAATATTAATGATGATTGTGGCAATGTTCATTATCATTGTTGGTACACTGTTATAGAAAGGAATAAAATATGAACTACATGAAAGAAGTGGCTGCCCTACTGGGGGTAGAATTAAACGAGGAATTTAAGATAGTAGATGAAAACGACGAAACATTTCTAAATACCTATAAAATCACTGAAAACGGATTACTTAATTGTGATAGGCATTACGAATGTGACCTTATTGGTTTATTAACAGGTGATTGGCAAGTTAAAAAACTACCATTCAAACCTAAATGTGGAGAATATTATTGGACGCCAATGCCTAGTAAAGTTGGAGTTGTATCAGAAGATTACAAATGGGAAAACTTGCCTTATGACTACTTAGCTTACTACAACGGCCTTTGCTTCCGCACCAAAGAAGAAGCTGAAGCTAATAAAGATAAACTAATCAAAATTATAGAATACTACGAGGAGAACTGAATATGACAAACAAAGAATTAATCGAGCGCTACCCTTTCTTACTACCACGTAATCGCTGGACAGATGAAGTAAGATTTGACTACGACTACAGTTATACCGAACTAGATGCTATGCCAGAAGGTTGGCGCATTGCATTCGGAGAACAAATGTGTGAAGAAATTCGCGAGGCATTAATCAAGACCAACTGCCTAGATGAATACCGAATTGTGCAAATCAAAGAGAAATACGGATCTCTTTGCTGGTATGACGGTGGTGCTCCACAAGAAGTGCATGAAATTATCCGAAAATACGAACGTCTATCAGAACGCACTTGTATCCACTGTGGTAAACCAGCAACAAAAATCTCAACGGGCTGGATCTCACCGTTCTGTGATGAATGTGTTGAGAACAATCCTTATAAAGCTTATAATCACTATGTACCTATTAAAGAATGGTTTAAGGAGGAAAAATAATGGAAACAAATCAAAGAATTTATATGTCAAAAGACAAGTTTATCCAAGACCCAGCTGTTAAAAAATTTACTGCAGCACTACGCGAATTTTCAGAATTTATTGCTTTTACCACATTACATATTGAACATGAAATTGAAATGGTAGAAAGTAAATTTACAGATTGTTTAGGCAACATATTGTTTAATGATAGCGCAATTACAAGCGACTATTTTACATTAGATATTGTACAAGGAACAAAAAATAACTATTTCACCCTATCAGACATTACGCTGTCAGAACAGCTACCTATCTACTTATCTAAGTGCGAATTTGATATGCTAGAAACTAACGATCAAAGAGTTGGCAAAAAGTTCGGCGACTTTAAAACATATATTAATATGCAAAACGCGGGCTGGTTCAAAGACGTGCCAATAGATATGTATATTGATGATATTATTAAACACTGCAAGATCAAGGAGGATTAAAATATGAATATAAAAGAAAGAAAGCGAGCCATTGCCTCAAAACATGTAAATCTAGACCAAATATATTATGACCTAGAAGACAAATTAAGAGATAAGGCGTATTTCACATGTACTAAATTATTATTAGACACAGCTGAAAGAGAATATAAATTAAATGGCAAATTAGTAACTCAAGAAGAATTTTTCAAGGATCTTAATACTACAGATAAATATTACTTCAAAGATGGTTTTTATATGTCAAAAGGTCTTGATACCTACAAACAAAGATATAGATATACTTTAACACCACAAGAGGCAATAAATAAATACTCTGAAACTCTTGATGAGGATAGCCAGTTTATACTATCACATATTAACCCTAAAAATATTTTTGTTCAACCAACATGGTATGGATATACAGACATGCCAGACAAAGAATGGCATCAAGATGGCAGATGGGAGGATTAAAACATGCCAATTTACTATGATAACTTGTGCCGCGAATTTACAGATCAAATGAAAATTTATAGTCCACCAGAAAGATACTATGAGGTATTGTGCGGAACTGACATCTTTGTAGAAACATGGAGATGCACTAACAACGAAGAAGTGTCTATCACTTATACAGAAGAACAAGCAGAGGCAGGTCAAATTGACCAGCTTCGCCTAGAGATGTTAGAAAAACACAATACGCAGCTTAACTATCTAATTTCACATACTGTACCAGCAGATGCATACGCTCAGATTGAAGAGTTAGTTAAGCGTGGAAAGGAAAAATAAACATGGAAGCAAAAATAGTAATTCAAGTAATGGAAAAGTTAATCGGCAATTTTGGCGCTATCGGCGATTCACGAATAGATGCCGAAAACTTCAATAACCTTCAAACCTTAAAAAAAGTATTAATACATTTCGTCAGAGAAGTTATAGAAGAATCATATAACGCCGACTCTTTTATGGCAAGTGTTTCTTGTAGCGGCGAATATGCAAAAGACATCTTAGCATCTCTTAAAGAAGAAATAGACGAAGCTTTAGCATAAAATCCGAATCCTCCTCATCTCTCCTCCACACAGAAGATGTCTCTATCAAAAATAGCCAGTACTGTCTCTGTGGCACGCCAAACAAAAATTGAGATGAGGAAAGAAAGGATTGTGAGCAATAGCGAATAATCCTTTCTAAGGGAAGCCTTGAAACCGTAGGTTTCAACAATACCCGGAAGGGGGTTGAGGGGGTATCCCCCCTATAAGGGAGGGCTGGGAACCGTAGGTTCACACAATCCTGTCTCTCGGAGAGAGACGCTAATAATACGAAGTATTATTTAATACTGTTAAATGTAATACTGTATATATGTCTCTGGTTTTAGCAGTAAGGTTTACCCCTACGTCTATAGAGACGTGGAGGTAAGGTTTACTTTTTTATCTTGATTTTAAAATTTGACGTGTTATAATACTGCCATAGACAAGACAAAATTATAGAAGGAGGACGCATGAGTAATCTTATTTTTATACGTAACGATCTGATCAATAAGTTAGATGATGACGAGCTATGTGTATATTTAGCTATGAAATACATTGCTAAACAAGATAAGAAATGTTTTATTACATATGGACATATAGATTACGTTCTTTTTGGTCGCGAAGCTACTAAAGCAGAAAAAGAAATTGTGAGCTCCGGATTTAAGAAAGTTATAAATAAAGGGCATGTATCTGTATCCCATACAATTAGAAAATATGGTTATGTATGTAACACAGAAAATTTAAATGTCTATAAACAAAGCTTGCACTATGCTTCTTTGACAAATGTAGAATTGCAAAAAATTATGCTTATTGGCGGCTGCAATAGATATAATTTATTGAAATACTTTATTACTCTTATTAGCACTTTTGCGGCAGATGTAAAAATGGACGGTAAATACAGATTTAAAGTCGGTTATATGCCGCGAACTCATTTGTCTACAACAGTTGGTATAGATATTGGCACTATAGACAAATATAACAAGATCTTAGAAGACAACCATCTGATTTATATAACCAATAGAAAATGCTATGATGGCGCAAACCAAACTGCTATTTGGCAAACTAACGTCTACTCTAGATATCAAGACGCAGAACTATGTGAACAGTATGCTAGAGAAAATAGCGACATTACCGACACAACGACACGCAAACGACAAGTAAATGACAGTCGTAAATATGTACAGATGTATAACGCCATGCTTAAGGGTAAAGAATACGACACAGAGACTGCTGTAGCAATATATGCCGCCATGAAAAACTGGAACGAAGAAAAATTGCGTAAATACAACGAACAATTAGATAAAGGATACTACCCTCCTGAACCTAAATATAAAGATTTATCTATTTTTGACAAGTATCAATTAGACTAATCAAAATTATAAACAAACCCTTGAAATATAAGGAAAATTAGTGTAAAATATGTATATATCAAGGGAAAATAAACTAGTTAAAATTATAAGGAAGTGACTCAATGGGAAAATACGGTTTAAAAATTAAAAATTATGAAGCTGGATCAATTTACGAGTATAATCTTGGCGTTAGAGATTATTATGAAAGTAAAGATGCCATGCTAACTAATAGTTTGTTCTTGGACTTTCTATTAGAAAATGGACTTAATACTTATAAAGATAAGTCGACTCGCGACGTTATTTGTATTGAGTTCGGATATGGCGGTAGTTCTTACAAGCATCAACTTAAAAAAGTTAATAAGAAGCTTGATGAGGCTCAAAAGTCTGGAGATGCTAGAAAAATTGAGTCGCTAGAGTTTGCCAAAAATAAAGTCGAGGAAAGAAAAGATCAATATATCCAATGTTCCAAACAAGACATTCGCAAAGAATTCTATGTTAATGGCGTGAATATTGAATACGTTTCTAAAAATAATGACGGAGAAGTTGTTAAAAAAGAAGTTATTCATTATAAAATGCTATATAGAACTCCGGGCAAGGCTAAAAAAGGTTCTTGTATGTTTATTAACGCGAATTTATATGACGCTGCGATTGATTTCTTAAGAATGGGTATCCAATTGCCTTATCACAATGCCCCAATCGTAGAAATTGGCGCATATGCATCACTAATAACAAGTTCTATTGTTGGCAAAGTTGAGATTGATCCAAAAATATTCTTGTATTGAAAGATGTGGATGTTTTCTTCAATACAGACGTTATTAGCGTTGAAACAGACGAAAATAAGCACTGTGTTGCCAAGAATATCGCAGATTATAAGCTAAAAAACACGTTATTTGATGGACAAGCATTAATTGATAGTAGCATTTTCCCTGATTGGGGAGATGGTTACATCTTGTTAAGACATCATTTTTGCAAAATGGCCAGTTTTAATGCTCATATTCAGAAGTTTTTTAAGGATTATTACGGTGAAAACTATGAAACAGCGGTAATTACTGACATGTTTGGCGTAGATCATTATGCTAAAGACATTCAGCTAATTACTACTGATAACGCTATGAAATGGCTAAAATTCGATGTTTCTTATGAATATTGGTGCCAAAAAGTCGGTGAAAATGGAAATATGTTCGGAATTGTTAAGACGGCACACAAAAGTAAACTTGGAGACGTTCAAAGAATGAGTTATCAGATGGTGAATGCGTTAGATGAGTCGATTATGAAGCAAGTTGTGTCAACTAGTAAGCAATACATTGAAGATTTAAAGAGAGACAACAATGTCTTCTTAGAATTCTTAAAAGATAATGCAAATTTTTCTAACGATTTTGAAGTTCTTGTGGCGTTATGCGACCAAGATCCTGAGTTTACAAGAAGTAAATACTTCAGAGATAGAAAGAAAAATATTATTCAGTCGTATATTTTTGAGTTTAAGAACGGTCGAGTGATTCAAAATGCGGACAATCTTGTGATTATTGGCTCTCCTTACGCCATGTTATTGCATTCTGTGGGTGAAGATGTACATAAAGACGACACTTTTGTTCAAGAAAGTGGCACAATTCAGTGTTTTACCAACCGATTTGCTGACGGTGAATATTTGGCCGAATTTAGATCGCCTTTTAACTCAAAATGCAATCTTGGCTATCTTCACAACGTATACCACGAGAAATTTAACAAATATTTCGATTTTGGAGAGCAAATTATAGCAATAAATATGATTGGAACAGATTTTCAGGACAGAAATAACGGTTCTGACCAAGATTCTGATAGTATTTACACGACGAATAAGCCTGAAATTGTTGAATATGCTAAGTATTGTTATGAAAACTACTCCACTATTGTTAACAATATTCCTAAAGAAAAGAACTCTTACAACAACGAATTGATTAATTACGCGATTATTGACAACAATCTGCAAGCTGCTAACATGGCTATTGGCCTATCTAGTAACTTAGCCCAGCTAGAACAAGTGTATACATGTACGTTTGGAGATAAAAAATATCACGATTATACTTGCATCTTAAGTGTTCTTGCTCAAGTGGCAATTGATAATGCTAAAAGACGTTTCGATATAGACTTAAACGCTGAAATTGAGCGTATTAAGCAGGATTCTAATGTTGAAGAGAATAAATACCCTACTTTCTGGTTTGATATTAAACGAAAGGACAAATTTAGCAAGAAAATGACCGCCAAAGATAAGGCAGAGAAGAAAGATGCTATGCACAACCCAGAATTAAAATGTCCAATGAACTATTTGGGGCAAGTTGAATTCCAAGATTTTAGATCCCCGCATAAAGAACTTGGTATGGAACACTTTTTTGTTAAGTATGATTTAGAACTAAACAGACGTAAATCAAGAAAGGTTGAGGAAATTATTGAAAAATATTCTCTGGATTTATACAATTCCAAACTTGAATCTGAAGATAGTGAATCATATCTTCTGCTTAGAGAAGATTTTGATCAAATGGTGGCTGATATTAAAAGTGTTTACATTTCTGATACGTATCTTGGCCTTATGTCTTGGTTGATAGATAGAGCGTTTTGTATAACTGTTGGCGCTCACCGAAATCAAAATGTCACCAATTCTATTGTTCATAAGAATAAATCCTTATTGTTAAGGGTGTTGTACGATATTAATAAAGACAATTTGTTAAAAGTATTTTCTAAAGGAATTCAAGACAATGAGCAACAGTAATTATTGCGTGTATATGCATATTGTGCCAAAAGAAATTAGCGGATATGCCTACGACAAGAGATATGTAGGAATAACATCTCGAAACCCCGAAGAAAGATGGGGAAAAGATGGAGAAAATTACAGTAGACAATTTTTTGGGCATGCCATACAAAAATATGGATGGGATAATATACAGCATGTCATTGTATATGAGGGTTTAACACAAAATGAAGCTAGTCAGAAAGAGATGGAATTGATTGAAAAATATGAAACCAAGTTGGGCTATAAGGGATATAATGCATCTAATGGCGGAGAAGTATCTAATTTGTCTGGTAGTAATATGTATCATCCTGTTTATTGCATTGAAACGAATGTAGCATATAAAAATCCCATGACGGCATCAGCAATGACTGGTGAAAATATTTCAACTCTTAGAAATAGACTACAATCTAATGACAATGGCGTTCTAAGAAAAGGATATCACTGGTGTCGTATTGATAAAATATATCAGCATTTTTATAACTCTCATCCAGAATATAAGCCTATTGTTTATTTAAAAAATTGTAAGATATATGGCCATTGCGGATTTATCAATAAAGAATTTAATACAAAATTTACATCAAGGCATGTTATATCTTTAGAAAAATATATTAATTTATTAGATAAAGGCAAAGATGTTTCAAATAAGATATTGTTGTTAGAAGACTACTTAAAAATATACGATTATACCATGTAAAATATGTGAAATTGTAGGCGTTTTTAATAATAAACATCAAAAAAACCTTATAAACTAAGCAAAATTATAACATTGTCTTACGTAGACTAATGAGAGAAAGGCATTCATGCTGATTATTTCAACCGCTGAATATCCAGATGCGGTATATAAATAAGGAATAGCTATACATACTGCCCTAACAGGCGGCTAAAGTAGCCTGTTTTGCAAAATTAGTTGTTCCTCGGCATAATTTATGTCGAGTTTAAATAGTTCAACACTATACGGAGGAAAAGGGAAATGAACAAAAGAAAAAACTCTAAAGAAGTAAAGACTCTAACATCTTTAGAAGAGCTAAGAGCTGCGTATAATCTTCCACCAATTAGAAGACAAACACGCGACAAGAAAAAATTAGAGAGTCAAAGACAATTTTTCTTAGGCAAACATAAATGCCCAGTATGCGAGGCTACAATGGTTTATGTTGAAGACACAAATGTTATGTATTGCCCGAACAAAGATTGCGGTGGATTTAAACGTGTATTCACTGATGAAGAAACAGAAGAAACAACAGTGGATCGCAGTATGGCCTTTGATATCTTAGATGAAAAAGGTGCAAAGATTGCGAATAATATTTTCGCAGAAATGAAATAGTCAAGGCCACGAATAATGTGGTTGACATAGATTAAACTTAGGAGGAAAAAGGAATATGAATAAAAAGGAATTAGTAAAATTAACAGCTGAGAAAGTAGAAATGACACAAAAATTAACAGGTGAAGTTGTAGACGCAGTATTTGAAGTTATTACTGATGTATTAGCGCAAGGCGAAGATGTTGCTATTAGTGATTTCGGTAAATTTGTAATTGTTGAAAAAGAAGCAGCTACAAGAAGAAATCCTGCTACAAATGAACCAGTTGAAGTACCAGCTCATAATGTAGTAAAATTTAAAGCTTCAAGTGTTTTAAAAGAAGCTGTAAGATAATAAATTTATAGGGGAGTTTGCGCTCCCCTATTCTTTTTATATAACGTAATTTAATTACAACTAGAATAGAATATATGATACACCCAAGTGAATGACCGCTAGTAACGGTGCTTGGATGCGTGGCACGAAACATTGTCTAGTCTTAAGGATACTTGAGGCAGGCGGTGTGATGTTATTGGCAACAATAATTGACTATCCTCGCAAGGAGAAGTTCAACGCGTAGTGTATCTGTGTACAGCAATCAAATGTATTAACCTATTGGCACCCGTAATAGACGACGCAGATGCGTAAGAACCACACATGTCCTTTGTGGCAGAAGAGAACCTCTGTGTGGAATGCCAACCAAGGGTGTTTGCAGGGATGCTCTTTAACGAGAGCTGTGACAAATAGGCTAAGTGCGAGTAGGTCAACGCTGCAATAAGACATACAGCGTGATAAATATAGCAATTCTTAGAGGAAGAATATTATACTTACTGAACGCTGACTGAAAGTTGCGGATAAACATTTCCGTGTGGGCTTGAAAGGGGTAAGAAAGTGTGGGAGTTGCAACCCCATGCTCAGACTTATCTTCCCAGTGACAGAATATGGTTGAATGTATATGGAATAAGGCGAAGGTCTGTGTTGTATATTCTATTGTGGTTGTAATTAAGAATAGGAGGAAAATGAATGGAAGAGAAAGTGCATTTTGATAACGCTTCCACTTCTCCACTTTGTAATTCTTTTTTAAGCAACATACAAGAATTAGCTCAAAAGTATTATAACCCGTCTTCTGCTAATGAAAATTCGATTGAATTAAGACAAGAAATCGAAGAATGTAGGGCGAAGATTGCTAAATTGATCAATTGTGATCCAGAAGAGGTATATTTCGTTTCAGGAGCTAGTGAGGCAAACTCTTGGGCTATTGATGGATTTATTAAAGCACAAACTAGAGATTATTACAGAGTAATCTCTACTAATATTGAACACTCTTCTATTTTATTTAATCCGCGTATCAATGAATTTATTAAATGTGACGAACTTGGATTAGTGTATCCCGAACAATTTGACGGATATAGAAATTGCCTTTTTTGTGTAGGGCTTGGTAACAATGAGATTGGCACCATCTCCCCTATTCAAGCAATTTCTGAAGTAATTCATAAAAGAGGAAATTATTTATTAGTAGATGCAACTCAATCTTTAGGCAAGGTTGAGATTGATGTTAAAAGAATGAAGATTGATATGCTGTCAGCTTCTGGACATAAATTGGGCGCTCTTAAAGGCATTGGGTTTTTATATGTAAACAAAAATATTGATATACACCCTATTATTTATGGAGCTCAGGAAAATGGGTCTAGAGGTGGCACGTATAATTATTTGGGCATCGCTTCGCTGTCTATGGCAATTGATGAAATAGACTGTAATAAGCAACTCAGAATTCTTGCTTTGAGAAACTATTTATTATCTAAGTTGTCAGATTTAGATATCAAAATGAATGGAGATGTTCAAAATAGACTACCTAATAATCTTAACATTTGTATTAATAATATGTTTATTGATAACCAACAATTAATTGCATTGTTAGATATGAATGGCTTTGTTGTTAGTGCTGGCAGTGCGTGCAGCAATGGTTCTAAAAATCCAAGTCATGTGCTAGCTGCAATAGGACTAACAGATGATGAAATTAATCGTTCTATTAGAATTACATTAGGAGAACAAAATACAACAGCTGAAATTGATGCTTTTGTGGATTGTTTGAAAAATATTATAGAGATGAATAAAAAGTAACTATATTTTGGAGTTTCGCTGCCTTAGTGCGAATAATTATGGTTCATTAGTGTAGTGGTTATCACGCTTCCCTGTCACGGAAGAGATCACCGGTTCGACTCCCGTATGGACCGCCATATGCGGATGTAGTTTAATGGCTAAAGCGTCAGCCTTCCAAGCTGATTATGCGAGTTCGATTCTCGTCATCCGCTCCATTATTTGCCCTGTTGGTGAAGCGGCTTAACACAGCGCCCTTTCACGGCGTCATTCACGGGTTCGAATCCCGTACAGATCACCAGATAAAAGGATTATGCATGACAGGGGATGTGCCTGTCGTCCTTTATTTATGCCTACTTAGCTCAGTAGGTAGAGCAACACCATGGTAAGGTGTAGGTCGTGTGTTCAAATCACATAGTAGGCACCATTAATTTATGGGGTGTTAGCTCAGCTGGGAGAGCACCTGCCTTGCACGCAGGGGGTCATCGGTTCGATCCCGTTACGCTCCACCATGATTTTTTTGGAAATTTGCATAGATTTCCGAACATATCATACTATTATGAATTAAGCAAGTCAATACCTTGATTCGTAAGATATTAAAACAAAGGATTAAAAAGGAGTTGAAAATATGATAATTGAAACTAAAAAAGTTGATTACAAATTAAAAGATGTAAGATTTGAAGATGGATGTTTAATTGACGAAAATGGCGAAGTTATTTCTTTGATTGAAGATTTAATGAAGGTTTTTAACAGTTCCGAGTTTACTTTGACTGCCACTTTCACAGCTAAAACTGAGTATAACGTAAGTGATTTAGCTGATTAGGAGGACATCTATGTTTGATATTAAAAAAGAACTTCAAGAAAAAGGTTTAGATGAACAAACATACGAACAACTTCTTGAAGATTGTCAGAAAAAAATTAATAAAGAGATTGATTTAGATTGGTCTGAATTATGTGAAAAATATAATTTAGATTGGAATGGAGATAGCCTTAGAAAAGGCAATATTTCGTTAGTTGGCGGAGCTTTTGTGAAACAATATTACGATGAAAAATATGCTCAGAGTTCTGTTGCTGACGAAGACGAATATTTCAAAAAACTAGAAGAAAAGAAAAGAGAAATCGAAAGATTAAAAGTGAAATATCGCGATGAAAGAAATGCTTGGCAAAAGCAAAACTATGCAGATTCAAGACTTGAAGAAACTCTATCTATATTAGAAGAAGAGTTAAAAACTTTAGGCAATGCTAATTTTGAAGTTCACCATACACCAATTATCGACAAAGAAAATGAGATGATTGTGTGTCTTTCAGATTTACACGTTGGACAATCTTTTAGCTCTATGTTTGGTAAATACAACTCTGATATTGCAAAAGATAGACTAACGCAATATTTAAACAAAATTGTTGAAGTTGCACATAGACATAATGTTTACAAAGTCCATGTGGTTGGTCTTGGAGATTTGATTAGTGGTTCAATTCACAAGACAGTTGCAATTACAAATAAAGAAAATGTAATTGAGCAAATTAAGTTGGCAACAGAATACATTTCATCTTTCTGTTATGAATTAACAAAGGTGTTTCAGGTAGTTCAGTTTTATAACGTTGTTGGCAATCATTCAAGAATTGATAAGAAGGAAGATGCTCTTCACGATGAAAGACTTGATGATATTATTGGATGGGCTGTTAGTTTAGGTCTATCACATATTGACAATTTCCATTACATGAAACATAGAATGATTGATAACGGCATTGCAGATTTAAGTGTTTGTGGTAAGTTTTATGTTGCTGTTCACGGTGACATGGACAATAGCACAAATCAAGGCATTTCTAATTTGGTGATGGCTCTTGGTTTTATGCCAGAGGCGATTATTAAAGGTCATATGCACTCCCCTGCTTACAGAGAACTTAACGGAGTTAAGATGATTCAGAGCGGAAGCTTGGCGGGCGCCGGAGATGATTATACTTTAGAAAAGAGATTGACTGGCAAACCAAATCAAACACTATTAGTGTGTAATGAACATGGCATTGAGTGTATTTATAATGTTGAATTACATTAATCAAAATTATATAGGAGGAAAACAGATATGGAAAAATTAAATTTTGAAGAATTAGTTAATGAAATTTATAACGACGGTTATGACGAAGGTATGTGTGATACAGTAGATTCTATCGCTGATTTATATCACGATGCTTGCGACCTTGTTATGGATATCTTAGATGAAAAAGGAATGACTTTGAGCGAAACTTTATTAGTTGCGCACGCTTTAGAATTACATGCAGATATTTTAAATGATTTAATTCTTGGAACATTTGACGTTGATGTGTGTGACTGTGAAGACTGTGCAAATTGTCCTTTTTGCGACGAAGACTAATTAAATTTATAAATGGAATAAAAGGAGGTGCTGTTTATGGCAACGGCCAAAAAAACTGGTGCTAAAGCAGCACCTAAATTGACATTAAGTCAATGTAAACAAGAAAATGAAAAATTAAAAGAAAAACTTGAAAAAATTGAAGATGGTGCATATTGCCATATGTGTGCTACTTTTAAAAGTAAAGATAAATTTTATGTAAGCACTAATCCGCTTATGCAGTCTGGATTAGCCCCTATATGTAAAGAATGTGCTCGTAAACTTTCTGAACGAGTTGATAAGAACGGAGATTTTCACGAGCCAACTAGAGAGAGTTTAATTCAAACATTAAGATATCTTGACAAACCTTTTTTGGAAACTGTATATAATGCTAGTATTCAAGAAAGTGAAAATCTTGTAGCTGGTAAAGTAAAAACAAATTTTGCTCGCTCTTATTTTAAGAATATACAAATGGTGAATTACTCAGGAATGACATTTGAAGATTCTGATTTATTTAAAGAGCGTATTGTTTATGAAGATGAAAAAGATGAAGAATACTTAAAGAATAAAGATGTTGGCACTCATGACCAATATGTTAGGGATAAAAATGATACTGTGCGTCTTTTAGGTTATGATCCTTTTGAGAAAGAGCCTATTGACGATCAGCCATTTTTATATTCTCAACTTTTAGGAATGCTTGATTCTGATGAAAATGCTAATGATGATATGCTTAGAACAAGTTCTATCATTACCATTGTGCGTTCATTTTTACAGATGTCAAAGCTGGACGATGCAATTGCTAAGCTAATGTCAGATTATATGAATATTGAAAGAAATGCTGCGGCAATTAAATCTCTTCAGGAAAGTAAGGCGAAAATCCAAAGTGTTATTACAAGTCTTGCAGCGGAAAGTTGCATATCTTTAAAAAATAGTAAAAATGCTAAGAAAGGTGAAAATACTTGGACTGGCAAAATTAAAAAGTTAAAAGATATGAATTTACGCGAGGCCGAAGTTAATGGTTTTGATCTTGGAACTTGTCGAGGAATGCAGCAAGTTATGGATATGAGCAATGCATCTATCTTAAAACAATTAAAGTTGGATGAGTCTGAGTATTCTGATATGTTGGCTGAACAAAGAGAAATGATAGTTAAGCTACAAAGAGATTTGGACAGCTATAAAGAAATTTCAAGAGTTCTTTTAAGGGAAAATCTTGATTTAAAAGATTATCTTGCAGAGCATGATATGTTAAAAACCGAAGACCTTGTTGACTTAAATAAATTGTATTCTTGTTTTAGTGAAATCAAAAATCCTCAAGAGGTAATAGATGAGCAAGAATGATTTATTGGTAAACGAATACTTTAATAATTGTCAACAAGAAAATACTATATATGTAAAACCCGGGGTGTATGCTTTATCGTCTAAAAAATTAGCCGGGTTAATTAGAATTGCAGAATTGCAAAAATACTATCAATGTAATCCTGTTCGTTTTATAAACGACTTTTTTAATATTGAATTGTTGGACGCTCAATCTTGGATTATACAGGGTGCTTGGAACTGTCCCAATGTTTTGTTTGTATGTACCCGTGGTTTTGGGAAAAGTACAGTTATTGACTTATTTACTATGGCAAAAGATATGTTGTTTAACAACTATTGGACATATATTGCTTCTGGGTCTGGATCTCAAGCTGAAGAAACTTTTACTACCCTTGAGAAATTAGCAAATGACAACATTGATACTATGGTCGGTAGTACAGGATATATATTTAAACAAGAAATTGAAATTAAAAATGCTGCTGGTGATGGGTTTAGCCATTCCAGTAATGGATTTACTTATAGTTTATATAATGGGTCAATGACTCAGACGTTAAACAGCAATGTGGATCGTAAAAGAGGTAAGCGTGGAAACGTAATTTTTGACGAATGTGGTTTTTTAGGCGATGAAATGATGAATGTTTACGCTGCTTTTGCTATCGTCAACAAGTCATTTAAATCTGGTAGAGACAGAGACGGAAATGTCATTGATATGAATAGATTGAGATGTATTCCGAGCGAAATCCCTAACCAATTATTTTATATCTCTTCTGCATCTTCTACAGATACAGAATTTTATAAATTATATCGAGATTTTAGCAAAAGAATGTTAATGGGCGACCCTAACTATTTTGTTGCACATATTGATTGCGAAGTTGCTTTCTCCCCTACCATTAGAGGAGAAGTAATGGCTCCATTATTATCAAGAGACACTGTTGAAGCAGCTATGAGAAGCAATCCTGAAAAGGCAAGAAGAGAATATTATTGCCAATTTACAACAGACGCTGGTGCAAATGCAATTATTAGACGTGGCGCTATTGCTAGAAATGAAGAAATTCGTAAACCTATTTTATATAATGACACTGGGGAACGTAAGATTATTCTTACTTATGACCCAGCGAGAATAAAGGATAATAGTTTCATCCTTGTCGGAGAATTATATGATGCATCTCGTGACAAAGATGGAACTAATATGCAAGTTAGATTGATAAATGCTATCAATTTGATTGATATCGAAAAGAAAAATAAAACTCCTATGACTATACCAAATCAAGTAATGACATTACGTAAAATTATCTTAGATTATAACAATGGTGGAGATGAATTTTATAGTAATATTGTAGGCATATGGATTGACGCGGGGGCTGGAGGACAAGCTTCTGCAATTAGTGATGAATTAATGCAAGATTGGACTGACGAAGCTGGTGTTGTTCATAAGGGCTTAATTGATAAAGAATATTCTGCTGATTATGTGAAGAATTTTCCTAATGCAGTAGATAAAGTTCATATGATGACACCTACTGGTCATAAAGCAGATATGTATGAAGCTTTAATTCAAATGGTAGACGAAAATCATATTAAGTTTACTGCTTCTTATGATAATAAGGGTTATTTAACAATTATGGATGTAGACCAAGACAAGTTAGATCTTGAAAAACAAAAGTTAATTGATAAATTTACAAAGAAGAAAATGTCTAAGGAACAAATAGAAGAGTCGGTTAGTCAAGAGTTGAGCAAAATTCAAAATGTTACAACTCGTACAGAAAAATTAAATTGGCAAGAAGAATCTGCTCTGGTAAATATAGATTTACTAAAAGAAGAATTAGTTAATATGGTTCGTATTAAGCGTGACACTAAAGATGGATTTGAATTAGTTCCAGAAAAGCGTAACAAAATGCATGACGACCGTGCATATACTGCTGCTATGATGGGATATGCACTTGCGCAAGAACGTAGAAAACATATTACTACGCGAAAAAAACCTAAATCTTCACAACTTGCTGATTTATTTGCATCACAAATAAGAACATCAAGCCGTAAAATCGGCATGTTTGATAATTAATGAAAGGAGGAACTTACGTGGCGACAAAGAAATCAACCACAACAAAAACGAAGAAGAATTCTGCTGCGAGTTCTTCCACACAACCTACTTCCGCAGAAATGCGTAAGTGGTATGAAGAACACAAAAAAACAATTGAGAATTTTGAGCGTTCTCAAAATGTGCTGCAGTTATTAGACCCTGCGTCAACTAGCACAAAAACTTTTAATACGTTTAGCAAAGAAACTTTACGTACTTATATGAGAAATCCTTTGGCTCAATATAAAAACTTACGCTCTTTAAGTAGATTTTTATATTATAGAAGCCAAACTTATAGACGTTTAATTCATTATAATGCTAATATGATTGATTTGAATTACAGATCTGTTATCCCTATGGTAGATTTAAATAAAGGCGCTGATGAACAAAAAATGTTAAAGTCATACAATGAAACTTTAACAATATTAAATCAAATGAATTTGCCCTTAGAATTTTTAAAAGTATATATTACATGTTGGAAAGAAGATCTTTTCTTTGGATGTGTATATTATGATGAAGAGGGGTTTTTTGTTTTAGGTCTTGATCCAGATTACTGCAAAGTAACTGGCATGTACCCTACTGGTGATTTAGCTTTTGACATGGATATGAGTTATTTTTCTCGTAAACAAGATATTCTAGAAATGTGGGGAGAACCTTTTACCTCAATGTATAAAGAATATCAAAAGAACACGGTAGAAAATCGTTGGGTGGCAATGCCTGATGAACACTGCTTATGTATGAAGTTAAATATTGAAGACTGGGAAACTCCAGTTCCACCTTATTTGGGACTTTTTGATTCTTTAATTAATTTAGAGGATTTGAAAGAAATTACTGCAATTGCTGATGAGCAAGAAATATATAAGCTACTTTCGTTCAAGGTGCCTCTATTAAAGAACTCTGAGGACGTTGATGATTTTGCCGTTGATATGGGTACGGCTATTAAATATTATCAGAAGATTGTTGATTCTCTTCCAGACTATACTAATGCGATTTTGAATCCGGGTCTAGAAATGGAAGACGTTAGTTTCGACCACGACCAAGCTACAGATGTTAATAAATTGGAGACAACTACTAAATCTGTTTTATCTACTTCTGGTGGCGCCGCTGTTTTATCAGCACAAAATGTATCGTCTTCTACAAGTTGGAAGGCTGCAATTGTGAGCGATGAAGAGTATGCGCTGTCTTCTTTGTTACCTCAAACTCAAGCTTGGTTAAATCGTTTCTTGGGCTATCAAATTAAAACTCCTGCAAAAGTTAAGTTTATGGAGGTAACTAAATATTCTCGTTTAGACTTCAAAGATAGCCTAAGACAGGATGCTACTTATGGTATGCCAGTCAAATTGGCTATTAATACCTTAAATGGCTACAACGAATTGGAAACTATTTCAATGGCATATCTAGAAAAAACTTTGGGGCTATCGGAATTATTTGTGCCTTTAGCAAGTTCAAATACGATGAATACTGGTAGTTTAGGTGGACAAAAAAAAGAAATTAGAGACCTGACAGATGAAGGAGAACGCACTTTAGATGGTGATAAAAATGATAAATAATATTGACTTTTTAATTTAAACTAGTTAAAATTATACTGTAAAATTAGAAAGGAAGGATTAATTTGAACAAGTATTTTTATTGCTATTCTTATCCTCTTAAGGAATTTTTAAGAGAAAACGGAATTAAATCTATTGTGTCTGGAATTCATCCGACTACAAATAAAAAATATTGGGTATTTGAAAGAGATGAGAATAAAAATTTAGACTTATTGTTAACTCAGTGGTCACAAAGAAAACAATAGTTTTCTTTTTTAAGTAGAAAGGTAAGTAGATAAAAATGAAAGAAAATTATAAAATTTATATGCATAAAAATAAGATTAATGGTAAAGTTTATATTGGACAAACAAAACGAAACTTAACAAAAAGATGGGGACGGAATGGCATCGGTTATAAAGATTCGCCGATTTTCTGGAAAGCAATTCAAAAATATGGTTGGGATAATTTTGAACATATCTTAATAGCTGAAGATTTAACCAAAGAAGAAGCAAATATTTTGGAAAAAGATTATATAAAACAGTATCAGTCCACAAATCCTAATTATGGCTATAACATTGACCTTGGTGGTCATTCTAGTTCATATGTATGCAAAAAAGTATATCAATATACTTTTAACATACAGTTAGTCAAAGCATATGACAGTACAGCGGAAGCAGAAAGAGAGACTGGGTTTAATTCGGCTCATATTTCTGATTGTTGTAATGGCAAAAGAAAAAGAGTTGGAGGATATATCTGGTCTTATGAATTATTGTCCGATGATGTAGCTCCTATTAAAAGACATCATAATTGTTTAGATGTTTATCAATATGATTTGCAAGGCAATTTTATTAAATTGTGGAATAGTGCTGTTGATGCCGGAAAAGAGTTAAATATTAATAGTAACGGCATTATCGATTGTTGTAATGGCGTGTTAAAAACATCGCACGGTTATATATGGTCTCATGAGCCGATTAATTTTGACGTGCGTCCATTGCCTGTCAATTTAAGACGTAATAAAGTTTATCAATATAATCAAAATAATGATTTAATTGCATGTTATAATAGCACTTTAGAGGCGGAAGGAATGACTGGTGTAAGTCGCACATGTATATCCAACTGCTGCAATCATAAGCAGAGAACGGCTGGAGGGTTTGTTTGGTCTTATACCGCACTTAATGAGGAATTGAAGGCCGCTTAAACCAATCTAAATTATGTATATTAGAATAAATGGAGAAATATTTATGAATATTGAAAATAAAAACTTTGTAATTACTAAAGATGAACATGCAAAAGATGTGCTATTGCAAAACGGCTTAACGTTAGTATCTAATCTAAATGGATTATATACATTTGTGAACGAGCCGAAGAAATTTGCACGTTTTGCGTATGATAAGCTAGATATTACATTTACAAATAAGCTTTATTTTTAACCACTACTATCCCCTTCTCTTGGGATAGTTTTTATTTTATAAGGGAAGGAGGAATATAGTAATGAATAAAAGATTATTAACACTAGAAGATTTGTATTCATACTACTCTACTATGGGAACCTCTTCTCATTTTAGCTCTCAAGATGCTAGTCCTATGGTGGTGCAAGTTAATGGCAAATTAAACTTTGAGTCAAATTCAGACATCGAAGGTTTGCAACCAGTAACATTGCAAGCGTGTCATATTGATAAAAATATCAATGGATCTAATATTAAACAAGAGGTGATGGAAAAAGCTTTGCCTAGTTTTAAAAATAGACCAATTTTAGGATACATTCATGAAGTGAATGGTCAATATGAATTTTATGGACACAATATGCACTTAGACGAAGATGATAATGTAGTTTATGATGAAATTCCTGTTGGAATTATTCCAGAAAGCTGCAATGCTCGTCTTGAATATGATGAAGAAAAAGGTAAAACATATTGTGTAGTTGATGGATTTTTATTTAGTGAATATACAAAGGCTGCTGAAATTTTGCAAAGAGAAAAAGAATGTTCAGTATCGGTTGAATTGTGTATTCGCGAAATGAGTTATCAAGCTAAAGATAAATATCTTGACATTGAAGATTTTTACTTTAGTGGCGTAACTGTATTGGGTCGAGATAAAGACGGAGAGGCAGTTGCTCCTGGAATGGTGGGCTCAAATATTAAATTATCTGATTTCAGCGCAGAAAACAATAGTATGTTTTCTCAAATTGAAATCAATGAAAAATTGGTTGATACTTTAGAGAAGCTTAACGCTACTTTAGAAAGTTTCAATATAAATAACACTGAAAGAAAGGAGGAAATCGACGTGGATAAAGAAAAATTCGAAGAAGAAGTTACTGAAACTGTTGTAGAGGAAGTAACTGAAACATCCACTGAAGAGGAAGTAACTGAAATTGAGGAAATGTCTGAAGAAACAGTTGATGAAACTCCTGAAGAAACAGTGGAAGAAGTTGTGGAAGAAATGTCTGAAGAAACAGAAGAAGAAACGCAAGAAGAATCTAATGAAGAATTTACTGAAGAAGTTGTAGAAGAAAATGAAGAGCCAAAAACATTCGAAGTTAAGTTTGAAATTTCGCACGATGACATTCGTTATGCATTGTATAACTTGATTGGGCAATTTAATGAATTAGATAACGAATATTATGTGATTCATAGCGTTTATGACACTTATTTCGTAATGCAAGGTTGGTGTACTGGCGCTCTTTATGGATGTAAGTATACTAAAGACGGCGACAACGTTTCTTTAGAAGGCGAACGCTGGGCTTTACATATGGAACTTTTAACAGATTCAGAAAAAGCAAAATTAGACGAAATGCGTTCTAACTACTCTGCTATTCAGAATGAATTGAACAGTTATAAGAAAGCTGAATTAGACGCAGCTAAAGACGCTATCTTTGCCGAAGAAGCCTATGCTGATTTCTTAGAAACTGCTGAATTCAAAGAATTAATTTCACAAAAAGATGATTACTCATTAGAAGAGTTAAAAGATAAAGCTGAACTTGCTTTTGCAAAATGTGTAAAGCAAAATAAAACTTTCTCTTTCAATGAAGGAAATCGTAAAATCGCAAAACACACTTTTGCAAATCCCGCTAAGGCTACTAAAAAGAAACCTTACGGAACATTATTTGACTAGTTAAAATTAAAGGAGGAAAATAAATATGGCAACTAGCTTTTTAAATTTTGACAAGAAATATGCCGTAGCTGGAAGCTCTAAATTAAAAGCTACTACAGCTGGACATATTTTCAACATTTTAGTTGCTGATGAAGTATTAGAAAACGGTACTATCATCGGTAAAGGTGATTATGTTAAACCAGAAGTTTACAACCAAGCTGCAGCACCTGCTGGATTCGCTGGTAAAGTAATCGAAATGGCTGCTAACGGAAACTACTACGTAGAAGTTACAGCACCAGAAGGAGCTTTATTAGTTTTACAAGTTCCAATGATTTATGAAGAATATACTACAAGAATGCAACACGAAAGTAATTTCTTCAATGTTAAAGGTGATGTTGTAAGATCTTATGAATTACACATGCACGATATTTTCGAATTATCTAAAGAAGGATTCAACGGCGACATCGCTGTTGGAGATGCTGTATCAGTAGATGCTGGTACAAAGAAATTAGTAAAGGCTTAATAGGAAGGGAGGCAAAAATATATGAAAAAGTTCTCAAATGAAAGTACAAGATTAGTTTTCTCACAACCTAACAGAGTTTTTGCAGATTTCAACAAATTAATGTTTGATACTGGATTAGGTGTGTTTGAAGAAGGCATGACTAAAAAAGAAGCGAATGATAAAATTCGTGAAGTAATGTTCGAAGTATTAGGAGTTGATGCAACTGCTTCTAAGAAAGAATTAAGAAAAGCAATCCGCAGAAATAAAGTTGCTGTTTATGAAGTAATCGAAGAAGTTATCCCTAACTTATTAAAAACTGGTTGGCAAGATAACCCATTCTTCAGAAACTTTGTTGAATTCAGATCAATGGACGATGGTGACACAAATGAATTCTACGTTGCAGATGAAGTTATCTTAACTGTATCTGAATTAAGTGGAAATCACCACGATTTAATTAGACAAAGATTAGGAGAAGGTAGCACATTCAATGTTAAAACTTCTTGGTATGGAATTAAAATCTATGCAGAATATGAAAAATTCATGGCTGGACAAGTTGACTGGGCTACATTCGTTCAAAAATGTTATGAAGCATTTGACAAGAAAGTTAATGCTATGCTTTATGAAGCAGTTATGGCTGCTGGAGATAAAGTTTTACCTGAAGGAAGATTCTCAAAATCTATGCAAATCAGCGCTGAAAACAAAGACGCTATTATTGAATTAGTTCAAGATTTAGAATCTTTAACAGGCGAAGAAGTTGTTTTAATGGGTACTAGAGTTGCTTTAAGCAAATTAGATGCTATTACACCAACTGAATGGGTTTCTAATGAAATGAAACAAGAAAGACATACTACAGGTATGATCGGCGTTTGGGAAGGTATTACAAAAGTTGTACTTCCTCAAGCCTTCGAACAAGGCAGCGTTACTAACAAATTAGTTGACAACAACAGAATTTTATTAATGCCTGCTGGTGATAACAAATTCATCAAAATGTATGATGAAGGTGATGCTCAAGTTAAAGAAATCACTGATAGCGCAACAAACATGGATATGACTATTGAATATGAATATCAACAAAAGATGGGTGTTGCTACTGTTATCAACAAGAAATTCGGACAAATTAAGATTTTAGCTGACTAATTAGGGGACGGGACTACTCTCCCCTAATTTTTATTAAGGATGAAACGGAGGATATATTAAATGGCTACAAATAGCAAAAAGAAATCTACTACTAAAAAAGTAGAAGAAACTGTAGAGACAGTTGAAACACAAGATGTTCAAGTAGAGGAAATTGCTGCTCCTGTTGAAGAAGTGGTTGCTCCAAAGGTTGAACCAAAAGTTTATGCTGACGACGATGTTGTTGTATGCAGATCTATTAATCGCGGTGAACTTATCTTAATTGGTAAAAAATCAAGAAATAGATATGTTTGGTCAAACTATGATGACACTTGCGAAGTTGAAGTTAGAGACTTAAACGCTTCAAGAGCTTCTAAATCTATGTATATTTTTGATCCATTGTTTGTTATCGAAGATGAAGACTTCCTTGCACAACCTAAGTGGAAAGAAGTTAAGGCTATGTATGACGCAACAATGCATTCAGATATTAATGCAATTTTAGAAAGACCTATTAGAGAATTTAAGGGCTTATTAACAAAACTACCAAAAGGATATCAAAGAGCATTATGCGATGAAGTTGCTACAAGAATTCGTAATGATGAATTTGATTCTATTCAAAAGATTAAGGCTATTGACGAAGTTTGTGGAACTGATCTTTACTGTTTAATCAGATAGTAAGGTGGTGCTTTGATGGCAACAGCTTACGAAGATATTTATAGAAGATTTAAAAATAAAATTTCAGACGTTGAGTTATATAAATTAGATATTGTGAGCCAAAATGAGCAATTGTCATTGTGGCTTGACACTGCTATCGGTTTAATTGAACTTGACGACTTGAAAATACAAAATGATTTATCTCTTAGAGATAATGATTTAGAAGAATTTGAGGCTGACTTAACTAACGCTGAAATGGAAGTTATCTCATTATATATGGTTGTGGCTTGGTACGATCAAAAAATTAATTCAATGGAGCATATTATGCTTTATGTTGGAACTAAAGATGAAAAATGGACAAATCAAAGAGAACATTTAAGAACTATGACTGAAACGTGCAATATGTACCGTTTAAGAGCACGTAAATACTTTAGAAATTATTGTTATAGAAACAATGATTACTTGGGTGATAATTAATGAAGTATAAATACGGCAATTATCCTGAAAAACAAGTTCATGGATATAAAGCAAGATTGCACAGCTTGGTACACTGGTTGCTAATTTATGCTGAAGAAAAGAGTACAAACTTAAATAAATATTTTGATTTGGTTCAATATAAATTTGAAGGTTTTAATGAATTAATGAACTACCCTACTCAAATTGTAGAAATTATGAATTATATAGAATCTGCAAGACTTGAGTATAACAAGCCGAATTATAGCCATGAACGTTATAGAAAAACTATTCTTGATGTGCATGATTTAATTGACAAATTGCCAGAGGTAGACAATGAGTGAAGATTTATACGCTAAGCGTATGAGGCTTTTATATGATGGCGGTGCTAGTACTGTTGGCTCAAGATTAAAACAAAACTCTAGTATTATGGAAAATGTTACATTTACCAATAATGTAAATTATGCAAGAGGCATGTTATATGATTGGGATATGAACGAACTAGAAGAAGTAGATTTCAAGCTTGAGAAACATAGAACAAATGTTGCTGAAGAAAGAGAAATCGAATATTTCATCCGTTTCAGACCGGGATATAATCCTGAATTTAAATTTAAGGATAGATATTTCAGACAAGATGGTAAAGAAAGATTAGGATTTTACCTAGACATCCCAGATGATGACAAAGGCACGGTTACAAAATGGATTTTGGCCGGAAAAGATGATAAAGAAATCTTTGACCGCTACAATGTATTTAAATGTAACTGGTGTTTTGAATGGGTTGGTTCAGATGATAAATATCATTCATGCGTAGGCGTTTTAAGAGATTATAACGATTCTACTGCCAAAGGCGTCAATAATAGTTTAATGGAAAGTAGTCAAGTTGAGGGTTCAAACTCATTCTTAATCCCTACTAATAAAGCTACGAGCACGATTAGACCGGGCACTAGATTTATGGTAAGTGATGGATTTGAGAGACCTCAAACTTATGAAATTATTAAAATTAGAGACACCTCCCCTGCTGGTACTACAAAATTATATACACGTCAATGTTTATATAATGCTAATACCGATGTGTACGGAGATGTTAATAATTTGACTAATTACACTTTCCGCTTTGAAACTCCAATTGATGATTTACCAGAAGGCTTTGGAGGAACTTATCACATGATTTGTAATGCTGTTAGATCTATTGATTTGACTGCAATTGCAGAAAATGAAGATGAGATTGCTACTACTTCTGAATCAGATGTATCTGCTTGGACGCTTTCTGAAGCTAGTAGATATTTATACATTAATGGACAACCAGAAACCATTGTGGCTACATCACATGACGCAATTGACGAAAAGTGTGAGTGGCATATTTTAGTTGACGGCGTTGAGTATTCAATCCGTGAATTATCAGCATATTTTGAAATCAATGTTGCCGGCAATAGTTTAACTATTAAGGCTAATAACAAAGTTATGGCCAATTATATTTTAACTATTGCTGTTTATGATACGTTACAAACTTATTATGATTCTGTGGAAATGGAGGTTAGAATTTAATGGCTTTTTTAGAAAAAGAAAAACAACCGAAGTTGTCCTCAAAATTACAAAATGTTGTCGAACGTAGTCAAGGAGATCAAAATGGCGCTGGCATCGATGATATTGTTAGACTAAAACATAAAATTATGCAAGAACTAACGTCTAATGCTGACGTTTTAAGAACACTTCATAACATTCATTTAGAATCTAAGATATCAAATTGGGATAACCCTAATGGAGATATTTATAGGGACGTAAATATCTTTGATTTTTTAAAATTACCAAGTTTGAAAGATGAAATTTTTAATTATATATGCTTTGAAGTGGTAACGACTAGCTCATATAATGATGATTACATTATTATGAATGTGATTTTTAGAACTGTTTCTCATGTTAATGATATGAAGACCGATTGGGGCATTCAAAGACATGACCTTTTAGCTTTAATTATCAAAAACGAATTTGATTGGACGAATGTTTTTGGTAAAACTTTAATCAAAATCTCAGACAATGGAAAGATTGGAGAGGATGATTTTTATTATAGAGAAATTGTATATCAATCAACTCTTCCGAATAATCACAACAACAAATTGTCTCCGAGGTTTCCGTAAATTTTATGGATAAAGATTTTAGATACGACATCCTCAAAATGTATTTTGGAGAAGATTATTGGGTTACTGATAAGATCAAAATAATGCAACCTACTATTGGTCAAATTATTGAATATGGTGAAAATGAATTTTGGTCTGTTGTTGGCTTGCTTTGTGCAAATCCAACGAGTGTAAGACTAGAATTATGGAAACAAGGCATTGACTGGAATAAAATATCAGACTTTGAATTGTTTATTTCAACTATTAGTACACTACCTCAAAAATATACTGAAATTTTATTTGGTGATTTAGATTTTATGAAATTTAAAGATATTCAAAATAAAGAAACTGAAAAAGTTGTTCTTGTATATATGCCTGATCCAACTATACAAATTGATGAGGAAGTCTACAATCGTTTGGTTGGCTATCTACGCACGATGTTTGATATTCATCCAAAAGTAGAAAAGGCTAAAGGTAAAGCCACCAAAGAGGCAATGATTTGGGAAGATGAAAACAATCTAAAAATTGCTGCTAGAAAGCAAAAAGAAAATAAGTGGAACAAATCTACGTTATTCCCGCTTATCTCGGCTGCTCTTAATCATCCGGGGTTCAAATATAAAAAAAGTGAACTTAAGGAGATTGGAATTGTTGAGTTTATGGATAGCGTAAAAAGACTACAGATCTACGAAAATGTGACCGCCTTAATGACAGGAATGTATATGGGTATGGTAGATTTAAAAGGAATGGATCTGAAGAAAGAATTAAATTGGACAAGAGATATTTATCAAGATTAACTTGTCTGTTTAAAAATATAGAAAAATGTAAATATAAGGAGGAAATAAATTATGGCATTTTCAATGGACGGAATTGTAATCGATAGAATTCAATACGGTATTGCTGAAGACTTCTCAGGAAATATTTTATATACTTTATCACAATTAGCTGATGCTGAAATCGCTATCACAGCTGAATCTAAAGAAGCTCGCGATGCTCAAGGAACATTAATTAAGAAATTTTACACAGGTAAATCAGGAACATTTACAGCTAACAACGCTATTTTAGACTTCAATATCTTATCTGAAGCTGCTGGTAGCGCTAAACAATTAGCTGGTGCAGGAGAAGCTGCAATCACTATGCCTGGTGTTAAAACTGTTACTTTAGGTACAGAATCAGTTGAATTAACTGGTGCTGTAGAAGGAACTATCTCAGTTGTTGGTATTGCTGGTAACGGTACAATGGTTAAAAACTATGCTTTAGCTACAGATTTCCAATTCGCTGATGGAACTTTAACTTTACCAACTGATGTTGAAGGAGTTGCTCAATTCGTAGTTAAATACGATAGAAAAGTTGAATCTGGAGTTAAAATTGTTAACAAATCTGATGAATTCCCAAGAACAATCAAATTAACTTTAAAAGCATTAGCTGTTGACGTATGTAATCCAGATGTATTACGTAGTGTATTAATTGTTTTACCAAGCTTCCAAGTAAGCCCAGAAACAAACTTATCTTTAACAACAGATGCACAATTACAATATAGTGGAGTAACATTATTAAACTAATAACGCTCCGCATGTAGAGCAATCTGCATGTAGCGATTTATACATAATATAAATCCAATACTACTGCAACTGCGAGCAATCCCTAAAGCTAACTAAACCACAACGTAAGCATGAAATATGGTTAAGCGTGATGGTCACGAAAGTAGAAAAAATTAGTTAGATGACATATGGTTAAATCCTAAGTGTTATAATAATGGGTCTTTCGCATCATATACTCGAATAGAGTACTGTTCAACGACTATTCCTCTTGAGGGAAGTAGGCTCAAGCGAGCCGAAATGAGTAGCTCCTATTTTACATAGGATGATGAAATAGTCTCCTCTCATATGAAAGTATGAGGAGTTCATAAGAGAACCGGTTAGATTTAGCGAATCTAATTGAAGAAAAGGATTTACAAGTAAGTTACTGTGGAACTGACGGAAAAGTATTATACGAAATCTACTTTGCTGAAGAAGACGTAGAATAATTTTTTCTAATTGTTTCATATTGATTTAAATTATAAGTAAGAGCTAGAAATCAATCTAGCTCTTACTATTTTTATTGACAAATATTGTAAAATTTTGTATAATTAATATATAGAAGAGGTTATGCAAATGAGAAAACAAAGAAAAGCGAACATCAAATATTCTTTTGCGCAATGGTGTGTAGATAACGATAGACAAGATTTATTAGATAGATGGGATTATGATTTAAACAATATATCCCCTAACGAAGTAAGTTATAAGAGTAATAAAAAATATTGGTTTAAATGTCCAAGAGGAATTCATGAAAGTGAATTGAACGATATTCAGTATTTAGCTTCTGGCAGATCTAGAACTATCTATTGCAATAAATGTCGAAGTTTTGCCCAGTATATTATTGATAATTTTGGAGAAGATTATTTAAGCCAAATATGGAATGATAGCAATGTTTTAAATCCGTGGGAAATGGCATATAAATCAACAAAAAAGGCTATTTTTAATTGTTTAAATAATTCTAATCATATATATGAGATGGCATTACAGAATTTTAGTGAAGGACAAAGATGTCCGCATTGTTCTCATCGATCTCATAATAGTGTAGATATTAAAGATTCTCTTGGAACTTTATATCCAGAAATTTTTGATATATGGTCTGATAAAAATGAAAATACACCATACGATTATTATCCCGGCTCTGGTCAAAAAATATGGATTAAATGTAAAGACGGTAGGCACGATGATTATCAGCAAAAAGTGCAATTTGCTGTTAGGGTAGGATTTAGATGTCCTATTTGTACAGTAGAAAATTACGAAGAGCCAAAAGGAGAATTTGCTAAAAACTGGAGAGGTGGTACTACACCATTAAATAAATTAAGACGTATGAGTAAGGATTATGATTTGTGGAGAACTTCTGTGTTTAAAAAAGATGACTTTGTGTGTCAATGTTGCGGAAGACGAGGATTTGAATTAAACGCACATCATATAGAAAATTTTGCTGACAACGAAGATCTTAGATATAATATTGACAACGGCATTACCCTGTGTGATAATTGTCATAATGTTATTAAAAATGGTTCATTTCATAACATTTATGGCACTATTAACAACACTCCAGAGCAGTTAGAAGAATATATAAATCGAAAACGCAAACAACTTAGTATAGATCAACAGTTTAAACTTGTTGATTATAAGAATGGCAAAATACTAAAACCAAATAAACAAACTAATTAAAATTATATATTATATAGAGAAGACGAGTTGTTACTCGTCTTTTGTTTATAGTATATAATTCGTGAAATAAATGAAGGAGGAAATTGTATGAAAAAACCAAACAGAAAATGTGTAATCTGTGGGAATGAGTATTATTATTGTAACCATGGATGCACGGATAGTTTAAATAAACCAGCTTGGATGGCTAGTTTTTGTTGTGAAAATTGTAAAAAAGTTTATGATACAACTGCTAAATATAATATGGGCAAAATGGCTGCAATTGATGCAAGAGTTGTTTTAGACGATTGTGATTTATCTGCTAAAGAAAACTTTACATTATTAGTTCAAAAATTAATTAATGAAATTTATAAATTAACGAGAGTCGAAGAAATTGCAACGGAAGAAGTTAAGGTGGATGAATCAGCAAATGTGATCGTTGAAGTAATTGACAAAGTGCCAAATGTTGAGGTTATGCCTGTTGTAGTCGAACCTATTGTAATTTCAGATATGACAAATGTTATTGCTGCAACGACTGACAGCAATGAAGTTGCTGCTATTGCTACGCCTGTCGTAACGCAGCCAACAACTTATAAGAAGAAAAAGAAAAAGAAGAAAAATGATTGATAGTGATTTTATTTAAAGGGATACTCTCTCACTATCGAGATTGTATCCCTTTTTTTTGTTTTAAGGAGGAAAACGGATGAAAGAATATTCAAAAAGCGATACGACTGGGAAGATTTATTGTGCAAGTGACGTTATTCGTCTTATAAATATAAGACAAGTGTTGTTTTATATGCGTAACGGCGTGGAAATTTTAGATTTTTATCCTAGTCAAGATTTTAAAACTGGCGAAGATGTGATGGTGTTTTTAGTAAATAAAAAAGATAGCCAACCAGTTTATCAAAAATGGATGGAAATGAAACATGAGTAAAGAATTGAAATTAGTATCCCCTATATGCCCTTCTAACAATCATTATTTAGATTATAGGGTGGCTAAATGTGGAAGAAAAAATATTGTAGCCCCCTACCCTACTAAAGAAACTAAAAAATTTAAAAAGCAGTTTATTCCTTATGTCCAAGAGGAAGTTAAGATACAGGGTTGGGAAATGGATTATACGGGATTACAGCATTATTATATGGATTGGGATGTATACTTTCCTAGAGTTGATATGGACGCTTCTAATTATGATAAAGTGATTGCCGATTCTATTACGGAGTCTAGAGCGGTTTGGATTGACGACAATACTTTATGCAATAGAATTAAGCATATTTATTATGACTCTAATAATCCACGCATAGAACTGACCATATATCCTGTGGACTATATCGGTATTTTTGATAATCAAGAGCAGCTGGATAAGTTTGAAAATAAGTGTAAGACGTGCTCTAGATATAGTCGTAATTGTTCTATATTAAAGAATGCAAAAACGGGACGCATTCAAGAAGAAATAAATGATTTAGTATGCAGTGCATACAAAGAAAAGAAAGCTAAAAAGCTTAAGGAGGAAAAATGATGATTAAGATTGAAGATTTGAAAGATGTTAAAGATTTATCTACTATTGAAGATTTAGAAATTAGAGCTTATGTGCCAGTTTTAACAAAAATGGCAGTCATTGACGCCATTGTTGACGACTTAGTACAACAAAATGAAACTGGAATGTATGTAGTTAATTCAATGATGAAAGAAGTTAAAGGTAAAATGGCGCTTGTTGCTTTATATACTAATATTGAATTAACAGATGATGATTATTTGAATTATGATATTATGAATGCTAATAATATATTAAATAAGATTATTTATATTATTAATGAAGGTACTGCGTTTACTCCTAGTGACGTTCAAGAATTTTATAGAATGTTAGATGAAAGAATTGAAGATAAATTATCTCAAAATTCTATGGATAATATCTTTGCGCTTCGTACAAAAGAAGTAATGCAAGTATTAGAGAGAACAATGGGGCATTTGGAAGCCATGTTAGATAAAGGAGATCCTAATATTATTGCTAAACATTTATCTAAAGGTGTTGAAATGATTGCTAAGAAATTGCCTGATTTTTCAAAATTTGATATTGAAAGATATTTGCCAAATGCCAAGGTGAAATAATATGGCAAAATTAAATATTGTTGCGACAAGATGCAAAACATCAAATATGACTGTCGATAAATTATGTAAAATTAAAACGTATTTATCAACTAAGGATAAATTTAAATTTTTAGAAGAATATGATGAACTTGTAAAGCAACACATTAATGACTACAAGGGATATGAAGAATTTGTAAAACTTATATTTTTTAATTTACTAATTATTAAAAGATATACAGACATCGAATTAGACTTAACTTATGACGAATTCGATGAATTACAGCAAAACAATTTAATAGGTTTAATTGCCGAGCAAATTGGCGGTGATTATGAACTAATGATGAGTTTAGTTAAAATGAAAGACATGTTATAAGAAATGGTTTAATAGATGTGGGAGGTGTCGTGATGGCTAAACTTGATGGAAGAATCGAACGTATCATTCGTGAGCAATGTAGACAACAAGTAGATAAAGGTATGACTGCTATTGCAAAGGTTGGTCAGCAAAAGGTTTTGGATAAAAGAAGAGAAGTTACTCAAGCTTGGTTTAGAGGGTTTAGTTTTCATGATATGAATGCGGCGACGTGTTGCACTCCTATCAAACAAAGAACAAGTATGACAACTGGATCTGTTAATTTGATGTCTTTTATAGATGTTGACGCCTATACTGAAAAGCCTAAGGCGGAACGATGGAAGGAAAAGTATGGTGGAGATATGGATGCTAGGTTGTATGTTTTAAATTTACAGCTTTATCAGGGAATTGTTGGTCTCCCTGCGAGGGCTACGGCTAGATCGGACAGCGATTGGGTCAATCCAGCTCCTCATATTTATGAACCTTTGATTGGTGTTTTGAGACAAAATTTAACCAGTCAAGAATTTAAACAAGAAATAATTAAAGCCGCTGGGCTTAGTACAGAATACAAAGAAAGGTAGGTGAAGTAATATGGCAAAAATGACAGGTAAAATTGATGCTTGGATTAATATAGGTGTGAATGAAGATGCGGTAAAAAAGCAGATTTCAACTATTTTGAAAGATACAGAAGAAATTGTAAATAAAAATGTTATCACTTATAAATTTAAAGTAGATGAAAAAGGCGCATTACAATTAAAAGAAAAATTAGCTGAATTAAATGAAATCTCTGAGGGTGGACTTGTTTTTGGCTTTGACAAAAAGGCGTGGAACGCAATGTTGTCGACTTTGGATGCTGATGGTCAAGCTGCTGCTGAAAAATTAAGAGGTATATTCGAAAATGCATTTAAAGGGTTAGATTTCTTTAAGGGATTTGTTGATTCGGCTGACTATACAACGGCTGGAGTTTCTGAGGCTGTAAAAAAGATACAGAATCAAATTGCGGCTTTAAAAAAAGAGTTAAAAGATTTAGCTGTGAAAGATTTTGCTGAATCATTATCTTTATTTGATGCCGATAACACCAAAGCTAACGCTAAAAAATTATTGGCTACTTTACAAATTGTAAAAGAGTATATCAAAGATTTTGATGAAGCACAGTTATCTTTTGCAGATAAAACCACAGGTGCAATTCATCAAATAACAAATGCCTCTGTTGGTAAATTCACAAGGAGTGCTATCGAAGAATTATTAGGATATGCTGGTGGTAAATATGATAATTTAGGTAAGAATGATAAGAACGCCATTCAAAAGATTGTTGATGCATTTAACACAAAAAATAGTGGTATTTTCAACCAAATTGCCCAATTAGAAAAAAAATTAACAAATGCACATGGATCTGGCGGCGCTGGAACTGCAGAAAATCCTGATGAAATTCATATCACACCAGCTAATTTAGAAGAATTTCATAGAAAAATTGAAGAATACCACGGTAGTAAAAATCCTGTAAAAATTCATATTACTCCCGCTAATTTAGATGATTTTCATAATAAGATTTCTGCATATAGTCAGGCAAATCCTGTTAAAACTATAATTCAGCCGACAATTCCTGATGGCTTTCAACTTAATATAGCTAATGCCAATATTACTGGCGGTAATATTGGCAATAATATTAATGCAGGAGACAATCCTGTTGTTAACGTTGGGCATAGCATTGGGCAAATTGTTAAAGACATTGCTGAAGCTGAGCAACTAATGGAAAGAGTTGGAGACAGTTATCGCTTAGAAAGATCTTTAATATTTAATACTAAAACTGGATATGTTGGCAATACTTATGCTCACGGGCAAAAGGATAAAGTTTCTGGTAGACTTGTAGATCAGCAAATTGATAGATCTATTGATCAAGTTAATGCTTACTTACATACTCATCCGTATGCTAAATCTGACATTACGTCTGCAGTGCCGTCGACGGCAGATATGGAGTTTTACGCTGAATATTTAAAAAAAGGCATAACTCAACAATTTGTTGCGACGATGCGAGAAGTGTTACATTTGGATCTTGAAGGCGTTGATTCTGCCGATATGGCTCAAATGGCTAAAAAATATAAAACTGCGCATAACAAAATTCGAAAAAATTTTAATGCATATTCAGATACAACTGATTATGCAGCGGAAGCGTTTACAGTACGAGAAGATATTACTAAGGCGCGAATCAAGAATAGTCTATCTGGCAATGATTTTGGCACTGGTGATATCGATACTTTTGTAAACCATATATATCAGACGTTGTCAGGCGCTTTTGCTAATGCAGCAAAAAATTTTTCTGGCAAAGATTTAGATTTAGATACAATATTTAACCAAGATCTTTTGGAACAGTTGTTACCCAATGCATCATCTACAGATCAACATCGCTTAAATTCTGCTTTACAGAGTGCTACAAAGTTTACGTTAAGAAGCAACGACGTACACAACAACGTATTGTTTAGAAAAGAATTGGAAGGCGTAAAAGAAATATTCGAAAAGCATGGCTATAGTTCTTCCGATCGAATTAAAACTTACACTATTGATGAATTCGAAAAGGCATTTTCTACTAATGCACCTGTAATGCAACATGGCGTTGCGAACGGTAATCAACAAATAGGTGTAACCCTACAAGGAGATGTAACTAAACTTTTTACAGATATTCAAGCACATGCCGATAGTAATCCTGTTAGAATAAAGATTTCTCCTAATGATTTAACAGGATTTGTTACTGCAATTAAAAATCATTTAATTGCTAATCCTATTGACGTTACTGTTAATCCAAAATTGCCTAAAGATTTTACTCTTGATATTAAGGCAAATATTACGGGGTTGGATTTTGACGAGAAGAAATCTACTGGTATCGATAATTCTGTGCTTCAAGATAAAATTAATAGACTTGCAGAATTGCAAAAAATTATTGATGCTGGAGATTTAACATTAAAACAGCATGATTCTCCATATCCAGGTATGAGAAACGGATTTAATATGGATCAAACTGACGACGCTGGATTTGTTAAACAGTCTGCTGTTAAAGAGCAAATTCAACAATATAGACAGTTGCTTAAAGACGGTGCTGAAGCACAACAGCTAGCACAACAAGCAAGAAAAGTTGCTGAATATGTTGTCAATTCAAATTATTTTTATGGAGATGATATTGATAAACATTTTTCACAACAAGATGTTTCATCGGGTCTTGCTGGTCAAGTAAAACAAATGATTGAGGCGGCTCGCGCTGCTAGAAATGCGCAAAGTGAATACAATTCTTTACAGAGAGAACTTGATGCTATGCAACAAACTCCTGCTAAGAATGCTGGTGGCCAATATACTATTCCGGTGCAATTCTCTCCTACTATCGATGAATTAAGAGGTCAAATCGCTTCTCTTGGAGAAAAGACGATTGACTTAAAGGTAAATCCTCTTTTACCGAAAGATTTAAAATTAGAAGTTCAAGCTAATATTGCCGGTTTAGGTGCTGGCACTGGTGAAAACGTACAAAAGCAACTTGCGCTTGATCCTGAGATTAAAAAACTGGAATCTTATCTTGGCGACGTAGATAGACAACTTGATAGCATTTTGTCCAAAAAAGATGTTGTCTTGCGCGGACAGAGCGATGCGTCAAAATTGGCGACATGGGGGCAAGATGGCAGGCTGCAATGGGGTTCGCGTGGTGCCTTAATTACTAAAAATGATATCAGAGAGAATATGGTTTCTCTTAATAGAATTAAAACTGTTATCAAAGATTATAATAATGCCGTATCGTCTGAAAATGTTGATGCTAATAATATAGAATTCATCAAAGATAGACTTGTATCATTAACTTCTACATATAAAGATTTAGATGCTGCTGCTTTAGCATTTGGCACCAAAAATGTTGAATTGTGGAATGAGATCAGACAAAGAGTTGAAGCTGCGCGTGCTTCGCAAGATGCTGCTAAAGATATATGGAGTGAACTTGGAGTTATTTCTAGTAGATCTGCGCAGGTCGGCCTTTCTTCTATGACATATAGCCAGGGAGAAGGTCTTACTAAATCTTTATTTACTGGAGGCAAAGAGGCTGGATACACATATTTAAAAGATGCTTTAGGCATTGATGCATCTGCAATACAGCAACAAGTTGCTGCTGCTAAACAAGAACTTGAAAAACAAACTCAAACTCAAAGCGCTAGTGGTGGGTTGGTAATTCCAGTTACTTTATCTCCTACTATTGAAGAGCTTAAAGGGCAAATTGCTAAACTTGGAGAAGTTCCTATTACTTTGGCACCAACTTTAAATCTTGGTGACGCAGAAAGTAAAATTAAAGGACTTAGCAATATCGCTGTAGATATTAATCTTACACAGGTTAATCCGACTAGATTAGCTGCTATTACAGCAATTCAGACTCCTATTAATCAGTTATTAGAGTCTATCGATAATATTGCTACTAAATTCCATGCTGCGTCAAATATTATTCATACTTCTGCTAACGCACAAGTTACAAGTATCAATAAGATTGTAACAGTCGTTCAAAATTTAGCCACGGAAATGGACAAAATTGGAGTTACTTCTGCTAAAGAATTAACTCAGGTTCTTCCGACAGAAATTGAAAACACAATTAAACTTGCGGAAAAGATGAAAGCGGAAGTTGCTGCTGAACTTGAATCATTAAAGAAACAACAAGCTGAATTTAATAAACAACAAGAAGCGTTTAATCAACAGCAACAAAAAATTGCCGATGCTAAATTACAAAAGAAAAATGATGCTTTAAGACAGCAATTTATTGAAGCCGCTAGAAAATCTGAAGATTTTGACCTAAATGAATCTTCTCTTCGTTATTATAAAGAAGAAGGTCTTTGGAAGTTTAACGTTGTTCTTGACGAAATGGGCGACAAAGCTCTTGTTGCTAAATATGAAATTGAAGATTTAGGCAAGGCTATTACAAAGGCGGGCAATTTAAGCTGGACAAATTTAGATAAAGCATATATTGGTGAGGATGAAATTAAAAATCCTAAACAGGTTGATCCTGTAGTTGCTCGACGTAAAAAAGCTTTAGAAGCATTAAAGGGTGTTGAAGGCTTTGACGAAAGTTCATTTAAAGTAGATGCTAATGGTGTTATTACGTTTACGAGAACTATTGAACAGGCTGGCGAAGCCACAAGAGTTCTTAAATACGAAGTCCAAGATTTAAACACTTTGTTGACCGGGAAAAATACAATTCGCACTAATTTCTTTAAAAAAAATCAAGGCGTAGATATTGCTAATAGAGCTGAAATTGAAAGCACTCTTCAAGAATTAGAACAGGCTATTCAAGCCAGACGTTTAATTGATGAAACTTATAGTATTCATAAAGATGACGGTTCAACTAGAAGTGAATCTGCTCTTGCAAAGGAAATGGCAATTCGTGAAAGACTAGCAGAATTAATTGCTAAGACAAATCTTGATTTAATTGAACAGGGTGCAATCCAAGAAAGGATTACTGCGGCTACTACCGGCGAATTACCGTTTGCTGATATTGGCAAAGGCAAACAAAAAGAAATTGATAAAGCTAAAGCTGCTTACAAAGAAGTGTTAATGGGGCTTGATGATAAAAATATACTTGATAGTCAATTTATTAATAATGATGGAAATATAACGACTATTAAAACAGAGCTTGTTAAGGTTAAAGCAGAAGCCAAAGAAGCATTCGATGCCCTAGAAAAAGGGGCGTTTGAAACAGGTGATGATTTAGAAAGTGTCTTAGTTAAGTTGCGAGAACTTACGAAGGCATTAGGTATTTTGGATAGCAACAGTAATAAGCAAAATTATACTGACGGTAAAAAACAATGGAATTATGTTGATTCAGTTGCATATAAAGATCCTAACATTAAAAACGCCACAACTAAAATGGAAATGGCCAAGCAAATGCTTTTGGACGCAGGCGCAAGTTATGTTGATATTATCGATCAGTTTGATACGGCAAATAATACTGTTAAGGCCAATATTAGAACTGGTAGTAGAGTTGAGGCTACTACTCTATTCTTCCAAGACTATATTGACGCAACTGGTAGAGCATGCGTTGCTGTTCGTAAGTTGCAAGGTGTTGAAAGTGAATATATAAGTACTGGTCAAAAATGGTTAGCTGGTCTTAAGACAAAGATTTCTCATTTAACGCAATATATCACAGGCATGAGTCTTGTAATGCGAGCTTTAAATCAAGCAAGACAAGGGTTCGCATTTGTTAAAGAGTTGAATACGGCCATGACCACAATTCATCAAACTATGGATATTACAACAGAAGGTTTAGATGAATTAAGTCGTAAATCTATCAAAGCTGCGAAAGATTTGGGTGCTGTTGCGACACAGATGATAGACTCTGTTAACATTTATGCTGCATACGGCGAGACGGTTGATAGTATTATCAGTCAGGCTACGCCTACTGTTATGTTGGCAAATGCTGCGCAAAGCAGTGCTACGGACGCTTCAAATCAAATTCAAGCGGTTGTACAACAATACGAAGAGTTAGCGGGACAAGAAACTAGAATTGTGAACTCTTATGAAAAGATTGCGGCTAATGTGCAAATTGACTTTACTAAGGGTATTTCTACTATTAGCGAGGGTGTACAAACAGCTGGTAGTGTAATGAGAGAAGCTGGCGTAGATTTCGAATTATACGCTGCATCATTAGCAAAAGTCGCAGAAAAAACTCGTTTAGAGGGAAGCCAAATTGGTAATGCTATGAAAACCATTGCTGCGAGAATTTCTCGTAGCAAAGTTGGAGACGAAGAGGCTACTGCTGCTGAACGTAGTAATACAGCGAAGGCATACAGTTCTATAGGAATTAATGTATATAATGACGATGGTTCATATAGAGGACTTGCAAACATTTTAGATGAGTTGTCTGTCAAATGGGATACGCTTACAGACGCTCAAAAGAATTATATAGCTGAGCAATCGGCAGGCGTAAGAAATATAAATATCTTCAATACAATGTTGGATACATGGGGTGAAGCTCAGGATCTTGCATTATCTGCACTTGAAGATACTGGTTATTACATGGAAGTCCAAGATAAATGGATGGACTCTATGCAAGCCAAACTAAACTCTCTACAAGCGTCATGGCAAGAGTTTTGGTACAATTTAATTGATACTGGCGTTGTGAATTTGGGAGTAGATTTATTAACTACTCTTGTTAATGCACTCGATCTTGTTGTTAGTGGATTCCAAAAAGTTGGTAGTGTATTTGGCGAACTTGGCGGACAAATTGGTGGTCTAGCTGGAGCAGCCGGTACGGTATTTGCTCTTGCTAGTGCTTGGACTAGTTTTAACAAGCAAATTTCTCAAACTAATGAAAAAGGTGTTGTAGTTACTAAGCGTGGCGGCTTGGCGTCTATTGGCGCTGATTTAAAAGAACTAGGCAAAGAAGCTAAAGGCACTTGGGAAATATTTAGCGAGGGAATGAAAAATGGTCATAATGGTTCTAAAGGCTTACTTGGAGGTATTAAAGCTGTTTGGGACGCTTCTAGTAAATTAAGCAAGACATTAATGGGGCTTGGCGCCGCTACGGCAGTTATCTGGGCTGTTAGTGCTGCTTTTGACTATTTTGTTGACAGTTCAAAAGAAACTGCGGAAAATGTTAAAAAGTTTACTGAAGAATATAATAAAGCTCAATCTTCTTTGAAGTCGAATCGTCAAACAATTGATGAAATTGGTTATGAATATGAGCAATTGTCTAAGGGCGTAGATGAATTTGGCAACAATTTATCTTTAACATCTTCTGAATATGAAAGATATCATGAGATTTGCAATCAAATAGCTGATATGTATCCTAACATTGTTCGCAGTTATGATGAACAAGGCAATGCTGTTTTGGATTTAACTGGAAAAGTTAAAGAGTTGAACAAAGAGTATGAAAAACAAAGATTGTATGCGGCACAGGCAAACGTAGACAATCTTGATGATTATGCTACAGATTTTGCTAACAAAACAGGCAATCGCTCTGGATGGACAGCGTTTAAGGATTTCCTTGGAAATCTTGGTGAGGCAAAAGTTGGCGGTCGACTAACACCGAAAGATGCCGTTGACATTCTTCAAAAAGTATCCGAGATGTCGTATGAGCAATTTAATCAATATTTGTTGGAATTAGGCCAAAGTACCAATCCTTCTGATATGGAAGAATATTCTTATCTAACCAGTAAAGAAGTGATCGGCAATAGTATTTTTGAGGGCATACCGCAGTTAACTACAGAAGAATTTAAGGCGTTGCGTAGCACATTGAGCACGCTTACTTCGACATATATTTCAGAAATTAACAGTTCGAATGTGCAACTAAAATCGGCAATGCAAAGTCTATTAACGACAATGCAGCTTGATGAGTCGTTAGGATTCTCTCATGTTGATGATTCTGTGTTCAAGCAATTGAGCAATTTTATTGGTTCAATGACGTCTGATCAAATTAGCACAATTACTGATGGAGCCGATGATATAGAAATGGCTCTAAGAGAATATGTTCATACGCTAACTGAAAAATTTTCTAACAATCCTCGAGTGAAAAAAGCTTTAACTAATATTTGGAGTATTGACAAGAATAGTAATATTGATGAAATTATTAAAATTTTGGAAGAAGATTTAGAAATTGTTTCTGTGGCTTTGGGTAAAGAGCAAGCTGAATTAAAAGTTCAACTTGGTCTTGAAGATGAAGAGGAATTGATTGTAAAATACAATAAAACTGTAGAGTCTATTGCATCTAAAATTCAGGCAGAGAATAAAACAGCAATGGATGCTATTTATGAGGAATCTCAAGCTTTAGGCGGTAACGTTGATGTGTATAATCGTCCTAAAATCGACGCGAATAAAATGCGAATGTCTGGTTGGGTCGATGTTCCTGATGGATCTACTTCTACTTATTATTCATCTGCATATAGTAATGAAGATGGAACTAAAACCGTAGTAGTTACTCCTATTTTACCGAATGGTGATGTTTTAAGCCCAGATGAATTACAAGATTATGCTAATCAAATACTTGATGGCTGTGAAGTTGACGCCGATGTTCTTTTGGGCACTTTTGAAGGGAAGGATTCAATTCGACAGGCTGGTAAATTTGCCGACAATCTTCATGAAGCGAGTGAGAGCTATGATTTAATAGAATCAAGCTTGGAAAGAGTTAGACAATTTATTAAGAATAATAACATTCATACGACAGATCAGTTAACTTTATTAGAACAATGTTATAATACTACTGGTTCGTGGTCTGAGGCTATGCGTAAATTCTCGTTAACCAATGTAGACATTGATGTAAATGATGAAGCGCTTGAAAACCTTAAAGCTAACTTAGAAGTGGTTGCAACCGACATTAAAAATATTGACGATGCTATACAAGCATCTCACAGTTCAATGGGATTAACTGCTGAGCAAGTTGAAAATATTGTTTCTGCATTTTCTGATTTAGAAGATTTCGATTATGACAAATTATTCGAAAGTTCCGCTGAAGGCATACGCTTAAATGTTCAAGAACTTGATAAGTTGAATGGCGTATATGAAAATATGCAAAGAGAGCAATATGACAAGGCTTTAGTTGGCTTGCAAAATCAATATTCTGATCTTTGTGTAGCAATTAATGACGCTTCTACTGCCACTGAGCGTAATAAATTGATTAATAAGCGTGATGATTTATTAAAACAAATTGAACAGGCGCAAGAATTGAAGTCTCGATATGAAGGTCTTACTAATGCCGTTAGTAAATATTTACGCGCTAAAGAACGTGGCGAAGAGGGAGATACATACCTTGATATTCAAGGCGATATTGAAGAAATTGAAAAGCTATATAAAAATGGTTTAGTAGGTACAAATCAGTTTAAAGCTGCAGTACAAATGATGACTAACAAAGATATGTCTGGCGCCAGTGTTGCTGAATACTTGGACGTTTATCAGAGCAAGTGGAAGCAATTTAAAAGTTGGTTTACAGAAGATGCGTCTGGTCTACAAGAGTTTTTAGAAGATTTGCAAGCCAAGGGATTTGCTAGTTTAAATAAAAGCACCGGAGAATGGTCAGTTGACGGTCGTATTGAAGAAATGTCTGAAAAGCTTGGCACTTCTCAAGCAGTTATTCAAGAAATATTTAAGCGTTTAAATGACTTTGGATTTGATATAGACTTCCGCGAAGAAACTGATCACTTGAAGGCTCTTAGAGAGGCTGCTGAAGACGCTAAAAAGGCCTTGGGAGATAATAAGGAATACAAGTTAAATCTTAAGGTTGCAGATCCAAATGCAATTCAAGAGCAAATTGATAAGGGTAAAGAACTGTTGGCTAATTTAGACGAAAATAGTGATGAATATAAACGTTTGAGTAGTCAAGTTAAATATTTGCAGGCTCTTGCTGGCAAAACAGCAGATATGCTGAACTTTGATTTAAATTATGAAGACAATAAGGCAGAACTTGATGCTGTAGCTGCTAAACTTCAAACAATGAATGAATATTCTGATTTATATATTAATCTTGAAACAAATGATTTGGATAATATTGATAGCCAAATTAAAAATATAAAGGGTGCATTAGACACCTTTAGAGATAAAGACACTGGGAAGATAGATTTTTCTATTACTGGTGCAACTGAACTTTCAGATATTTTAATTGCTTTGATTAACAAAAAAAATCAGCTGACAAATACTTCTGTTATTTTAAATTTGGATGCTCATAATTTTAATGAGGATCAAGGCTAAGTTGTTCAAGGATTGCAAGATTTACAAGGCTATTTAGATGAGATGGCTAAATTGGATGTGATGGCCGAGTTAGACATTGACGTAACAGAGGATAAGGCTAAAGTTCAAGGTGCTATAGATAAATTGCTTGCCGATTTAACTGACGATGCAGACGGTAAAGAATTATTATTTAATTTAGGCTTCAATTTTAATACTGATGGTTCAGTAATTCAATCAGATTTACAGAACGTTTTAAATGGTATTGATGCCCAAAAGTTAATCAATGTTGGATTTGAATTAAGCGAAGAAGATAAGGCAGCTCTTGGTTATGTTGAGGCTGACGTAGTCAAAGAAGTCGACGCGGATACAACTAAGGCTGATCAAAAAATTGAAGCCTTCAGAATAAAAGCCTCAAAACCAATTGAATTAAAATTTAATCCTGATGGACTTGATCCTATCAAGAATAAGTATGATAGTTTAAAAAATAAAACCATTACAATTACGACTAAACACGAAACAGATGGTGGTGGCGGTGCTGACGTTAATGGCAACGCTCATGCAAATGGAAATGCTCGCCCTACTCTACTACAACGTGGATTGGCATTTGCTCAAGGAACGTGGGGTGCTGCTAAGAATGCCGCAAGTCTTGTAGGTGAATTAGGACAAGAGTTGGTTGTGCGAGGAAACCGTTGGTTTACCGTTGGTGATAACGGAGCTGAATTTACAGATATTCGCAAAGGCGACATCGTGTTTAACCATAAACAAACAGAAGAAATTTTCAAAAACGGTTATGTTACTTCTAATGGTGGCCGTGGCAATATGGCCAACGCTAGTGGTAATGCATATCTTGAAGGTAATGCGTATGCAAGTGGCACATATACTACAGATGGTAGATTGCCGGGTTCTAATATCTTCTACAATGATGCTTTGACGTTTGCTAGTGGAAGCGGCAAAGATAAATTTAAGGAAACGTTTGACTGGATTGAAGTAATGATCGACCGTCTTGAAAGAAAAATTCAAAAATTAGACATTGTTGCTAACAGTTCTTACAAGAACTTTAGTAATCGAAATAAAGCTTTAACTGAAGAGTTTGCGGAAATCACTAATGAAATTCAACTACAAGAAGACGCTTACAAAGTATATATGGCTAAGGCCAACTCTATTAAGATACCTAAAAAATACAAAGAATTGATAGCATCGGGCAAGCTTAATATTGAAGAGATTACTGATGAAAAATTAGCTGAAAAAATCAAAGAATATCAGGAATGGTACGAGAAAGCTCTTGATTGTAAAGACGCAGTGGAAGAGCTTAAAGAACAACTTGGTGAAATTGCTAAAGCTCAATTCGACAACATTGCAGCTGAATTCGATTATTTACTAGATAAAATCGAAGACACCTCTTCTGCTATTGAAAAAGCTTTAGATATCGTAGAGGCAAAAGGTCAATTTGCTTCTCAAAGATATTTCGAAGAGTTAATGAAAGCTGAGCAAGAAAATATTGCGATGTTACAGCAACAGCGCGCTGCCTTAAAAGCTGCTATGGAAGAAGCTATGGCGACGGGTATGATCGAAGAAGGTTCTGAGGCCTACTACGAAATGTTGCAACAAATCCGTGATGTTGAAGCAGCTTTGCAAGATGCAAATTTAAGTTTAATAGAAATTAAGAATCAAATGTGGGAAATGGATTGGTCTATTTTTGAAAAAGCCCAAGAATACATTTCCAACCTTACTGACGAAGCTAACTTCTTGATTGACTTATTGTCATTCAATGAAGCTGAAATCTTCGACAAAGAAACAGGTAGACTTACTGATAAAGGTATGGCTGCAGGTGGCCTTCATGCTCTTAATTATAATGTATACATGGCGCAAGCCGAAGAATACAAGAAGAAGATGCTTGAAATTGAGGCCGAATTAGCGAAAGACCCTACTAATACGATTCTGCTTGATAAGAAACAAGAATACTTAAAAGCTCAGCAAGAAGCTATTCAAAATGCTAATTCTGAGAAAATGGCTATTCGCGACTTAATCGAGCAATCATACCAAAAAATGCTTGAAGTTCTTCAAGAACTTATTGATAAGAGAAAAGAGGCTCTTCAAGCTGAGCGCGACCTATATGAGTACGAAAAGAATGTTGCTGAAAAAACAAAGCAAATTGCTGCTTATCAAAAGCAGTTAGCTGCTTTATCTGGCGATGATTCAGAAGAATCTAAGTCTAAGCGCCAACAACTTGAAAAAGCATTGGAAGACGCTCAAACAGATTTAGAAGAGACAGAATATGATAAATGGCTAAGTGACCAAGAAAAACTTATGGACGACATGTATAGCCAATATGAAGAATTCTTAAATGCCAAGTTAGAAGATATTGACAAACGATTAGAAGAGATGATCAAATATGCTAACGATAATGCAGACGAAATCAGTAAAACAATTGAAACTGCGTCTGGCGGTGTTGGTTATCAAATTACAGACGGAATGAAGGGCATCTGGAATTCAAGTGATAGCGGCATTGGTAAGATTCTTAGCACATTTAAAGATGACTTCTCTTCTGTTTTAACAACAACAAATGAGTTTATTAAAAAGATTTATAAACTTATCAATAAAAACGTAGAAAATGCTGATGAGGATTATGAAGATAATGTTGATCCACCAGCACCAGAACCTGACCCACCAGCACCAGATCCTGAACCAGATCCTGAGCCAGAACCTGATCCAGACCCTGAACCAGATCCAAAAGATCCAGGTCATTTCTTCGTTAAAAAGAAGGATAGTTATCCGAAAGACAAATTGAATGTGAATACTTCAATTATTGATAGATTAAAATATCACGACATTAACCCTGGATGGTCTTATTTAGGTAAGTACTATGAGGGAATGGGATTAGGTAAAGCGAGCCAATATAAAGGCACAGCTAAACAAAATACAGCCATGATTAAATGGATGCGTAAAAACGGATACTCGACGGGCGGCACCATTGGCAAGCTAATCAATGGTTCTGGAGAAGACGGATTCGTTCTAGCTAAAGAAGGCGAACATATCTTAAATACAGAGCAATTAGCTATTGCTTCTGCTATGGTAGATAAATTATTGAATTTAGCTAAGCTACCTAATACAAGTGCTATTAACGGTGTAAATTATACTGATAATAGCGAAAAGAATATTACAATGAATTTCAACTTGCCAAATGTAAGCAATGGTCAAGACTTTGTGGACTTCTTAAAAACAAAGAAAGCGCAAAATATAATTCAGTCTTATACTATTGACGAAGCGTTAGGTAAGAATTCATTGAACAAATTTAAACACAAATAAGGGGATGAGCACTACTGCTCTCCCCTACTCTATTTTAAGGAGAAAAATTGAATATGAATAAAGAACAAACAATTTCTAACATGTCTGCAATGATTAAATCTTTGTCAGAAGAAAATGCGGCATTGAAAGAAAAAGTGGCCGTTTTAACTTTGACATTAGAGTTATCAGAGCAAGGCCACGCTAATAGTTTAAACAAAGCCAAAGAGATTATTGAAGAATGTACACCTTTGGCAAAAGAATATCAAGAAGCAATCGCTGGAGCTCGTACTGCTAAACGTCAGTATCAAGAAGCTGCGCGAGAACTTTACGCTTTAAAACAAGAATATCGAAAAAAGATGGAAAAATTAATTAAACAAATATAAAGTAAACAGAAAGGAGGCTGGAAATAATGCAAATGATAGATTTTGAATATAATGGAGAGAAGTTGTCTGACCGTAATTTTATATTATGTAGTTTTGATGGTGCTACTGAAGATATTGAGGTGGCTAATCAGATTAGTATTAATCAAGTTAAGGCTCCAAATTCAAACAAGTCTATGGCTGTAGGTGCATCTTATGATGACAATTTGTCACGTCCTTTTTCAATTTGTAAAAATATATGCGACGACAATGATGACTTAGCCTTATCTGATGCAGAGTTAAATGGAATTATGAGATGGTTAAACCGAAAGAGATTTTGCAAATTTAAGCCTATTTATGATGACGGAAGTTTTGAAAATGTATATTTCAATGCTACTTTCAACATTGGCCTTGTTAAGGTTGGTGGCAACATTGTTGGCTTAAATTTAACGCTTAACACAGATGCTCCTTTTGGGTTTGTTGAACCATTAACTTATAATTATACTTTTAACACTGAAAACACGAGTTTGGTTATTAATGATACGTCGGACGAAGTTGGGCATGTATATTGCACTACAACTATTAAATGTCTTGCGGCTGGCGATTTAACAATTTCAAACTCTTTAGATACAAATAATACAGTTATTATTAAAAACTGTGTTGCCAACGAAACAATTACATTGTATGGCGAACAAAAAATGATTAAATCTGATAAAACACATAAGACTCTTTGTAATGATTTTAACTACAACTTCTTAAGAATTAATAATACATATGACGATGTAAAAAATGTATTTACATCTAATTTGGCTTGTGAGATTACACTCTCCTACTCACCTATTAGAAAGGTTGGGCTGATTGTATGATTTTAAAATTTGATGCTGATAATCGAGTACAAGATTTTAATTTTATTTTATCTCTAAGAAATCATGACCACTTAGGTCAAATTAAAAATATTAATCCTGAAGATGTTGTTGTGAAGGTTAATATGAATGCGGCAGATGAAATCAGCTTTACTGTATATAAGGAAGATAACGGATATATTGAACCTTTATGGGATGAAATTGTAGATTTTAAATATATCTATGTCAAAGAGCTTGACGAGTATTTTGAAATCAAGGTTGATCACAATGATGATGAATCTTTATATAAAAGTATCACTGGTACTTCTGCATGCGAGGCTGAATTATCACAATCATATGTGTATAATTTAGAGATTAATACAGAGGCTGATATTGCAAGAACTGATTATACTACGCCTACTGTTTTTTACGATCCGTTGAAGCCGGAGTGCTCTTTGTTAAATCGTGCGTTGTATAAAATGCCACACTACTCTATTAAACACGTTGATACGTCTTTGATGAACATACAAAGAACTTTCAGCGCTGATGGGACTGACGTATATTCTTTATTTGTAAATACAATTGCCGAAGAAATCGGATGTTTATTCACATTTGATTCAACTGATAGAACGGTTTCTGCATATGATTTACAAACTTCTTGTGTAGATTGTGGAGAGCGCGGAGAATTTAGTGACGTGTGTCCAAAATGCGGTTCTACTAATTTAAAATATTATGGTGAAGATACTACCGTTTATGTTGATACAGAAAATTTGGCTGAAAGTGTAAAGCTTGTTGTTGATACTGATAGCGTTAAAAACTGTTTTAAATTAGAAGCTGGCGACGACGATATGACTGCTGCAGTGGTCAACTTGAATCCAAATGGCAGTGATTATATTTATTATTTTTCTGAAGAACAAAAGAAAGATATGCCAAAAGAGCTTGTCAGCAAGCTTGAATCTTATGATAAATTAGTTGCTTCATATGAAGAAGAATATGAGAAAGTCGTAGCTGACATGTATGAAGCTATTGATAAAATTTTATACTATACTTCTGGCATGATGCCAAAACAAGAGAATGACCCTACGAATGCTGAATTAGAGGCGGCAAAATTAACAGCTGAGGCCTTAAGTCCTATGAGCTTAACTGACGTCACTTCTTCTACTTCTACTGCTACAGTTAATACTGCATTAAAAAATTATGCTAAAGTATTTGTTAAATCTGGATACTTTAAAATTGAGATTAATGAAGGCGAATTTACTTACGCTGGAGAAAAAGAAGATGAGTCAGCTAAAGAAGGCGAATCTAGCAAGAAGGATAAAAAAGGTTATGGTTATTGGTATGGTAATTTTAAAATTACTAACTATTCTGACGAAGAAGATGTGAAAATTTCTAACCTTATTAAAATTGAAATTAATGAGGATTTTGATACTTTTATAGAACAAAAGATTAAAAAGAAATTAGCATTAGACAGCGAAGAGGAAGGAAGTATTTTTGATGTCTTGTCTATTGAAAAATTAGACGATTTTAAAGACGCATTAACTTATTATGGATTAAACAGATTAACATCTTTCTATGATGCAGTTCAAGGATGCTTGGATATCATGATCGAAATGGATCAAGGTAAAGAAAATGCTGAGTTGTATGAAGAAATGTATGTCCCTTATTACGATAAATTGCAAGCGTGTCAAGCGGAGATGGACGCTCGACAAAAAACTATCGATGAGTGGGGAGATAAACTTGACGCTGCGGAAAAACGTCGTAATGAAATTCAAAAGGAATTAGATTTTGAGAATTATCTTGGCGCTGATATGTACAAAGATTTCTGTTGCTATAAACGTGAAGATAAATATACAAATGACAATTATATTTCTGACGGCTTTGAAAATGACGAAATCTTTAAGAGAGCCAGAGAGTTCATTGAAGCTGCGAAAGCAGAATTAGTTAAATCTGGTGAGCGTCAGCGACAACTTTCGGCTACGATGTCCAATTTGCTTTGTATGGAGGAATTTGAGCCGATCAAAGATTATTTCCAACTTGGAAATTTTATTAGAGTTGGTATTGATGGCCAAGTTTACAGATTGAGATTAATTAGCTATCAAATTTCTTTTGGTAGCATTCAAAATATTGACGTTGAATTCTCAGACGTAACTAAATTGCATAACGGCATGAGTGATTTGCAATCAATACTTAATCAAGCTAGTTCAATGGCGAGTAGTTATGGCGCTACTGTTCATCAAGTAGAAAAGTCTAAAGAGCAAACTGATTTTGTTAGTAACTTTGTGAATCGTGGTTTAGATGCTACTGCTGTGAAAATTGTTAACAATGCTGACAATCAAAATATTACCATTGGCGAAAGCGGACTTCTTGCTAAGAGAAAAGACGACTTTTATGAAAAATATGATGAGACACAATTAAAATTATTAAGTACTGGTGTATATGTTACTGACAACAATTGGCGCAGTGTAAAAAGTGCTATTGGTAAATATTACTACACAGATCCTGAGACTGGTAAGGAAGTTGCCACTTACGGTATCTTAGCAGAAACTTTAGTTGGTAACGTAATTTTAGGTAATGAGCTTGGAATTTATAGTTCTGATGGCTCTGCTACTATGTCTTTTGACAACTATGGTCTTGTGTTAAATACATTGGACAATGGCACTGGACAATATAAGCGTATTTTAGATATCCAAAAAGATGGAGTGTCTCAATTATATATTGATTCTGACGGAAACATTGTATTAGTCAACGATCAAATGATTCAAATGGTTGACGATATTGATAATCTTCATGCCGAATATGCTAATATTGAAAAAGCATACATTAAAGAGGCTACGGTTTTGGACTTATTGGCTAAATATGCCACAATTGAAAAACTAGAGGCTGAATACGCTTCTATTCAAAAATTAGAAGCGGAATACGCTACTATTGAAAATTTAGAAGCGACAAATGCTAAGATTGGCACATTGGAAGCGGATAATGTTACTATTCATGGGAAGCTTGAAGCTGCTGAAGCTGAAATTAAGGATTTGGAAGCAACTAAAGCTACTATTGGCTATGTTGATGCTTATAAGGTTGAAGTTGAACAATTATTTGCGGATTATGCTTCTATCGAACATTTAGAGGCAAATTATATCACAACTGAAGCAATTGATGCTAAATATGCACAAATTGAGCAATTAAAAGCCGCGAATGCTGAGATTGAAAAACTTATAACAAAAGATGCTGAGATTGAAAACTTAGTGGCTGAAAAAGCTACAATTGAGCAATTAAATGCAACTAATGCCAACATAGATAAGTTAACGGCAAAAGATGCTGAAATAGAAAATTTAATAGCTGATAAAGTTGATGCTGAATATGTAGAGGCTGAACTTATTGAAGCTAAAAAAGCAATTGTTGATGACTTAGAGGCAACTTATGCAAAAATTGAAACATTAGAATCTGATTATGCAAAGATTGAATATGTTGATGCTGAAATTGTTGCAACTGAAAAATTGATTGCTGACAAGGCAACGATTCAAGATTTGAACGCTGCTAATGCCAACATTGGCACATTGCAAGCTAATGTTGCTGAAATTACTTCTGTAATGGCTGGTAATGTTGGCGCTGATTTAATTCAGACTATACATTTAACTGGAAAAAATGTTGTAATTGACGATGCAGTGATTAAGTCTGCCATGATTGAGGCTTTATCTGCTGATAAATTAACAGCTGGAACTATTGATACTGACCAAATTACTCTTCAAAGTGATGATGGTTCAATGGTGATTCAAGGCAGTTTCCAGCAATTTAAAGATGAAAATGGTGTGGTTAGAATTCAGTTAGGTAAAGATGCTGAAGGAAACTTCACCTTTGTATTATATGATGAAACAGGAAAAGGCGTTCTTATTAATTCTGACGGTATTCAATCGAGCGATGCTCTTGCTGATGGATTGATTGTGGATGCCCATGTTGATGACAACGCTGCTATTCAAGGTAGTAAACTTGATATAGATAGTGTTATTTCAGAAATTAATGATAATGGTACTACTACTATTAAAGCAACTAAAATTTGGATTGATGAAGAAAATCAATCTATTGGGGCTAAATTTGATAGTATGACCGATCAATTAAATGATCTCGAAGATGAAATCGCCACTAAAGTTTCTCAAACTGATTTTGTTGTTGAGCAGGGTAAAATCGAAACTTTAATTAAAGAGACGGAAATTATACGCGAAAATCTTGACAACATTGAAATTGGCGAAATTGGCGGTAGAAACTTATTAAGAAAAACAAATCCAACAAAATATTTGTCTGATTGGAAGGTTTGGGGAGTTGTTTCAACCATTGTATTGGAAGATAATGATTGGTTATTGGTAAGTAGAGGGACTTCCACATCTTCTTATGGTGCTTATCCTGCTAAAATTAGTAAAATTCCAGCTGGAGAATATACTATTTCTTTTGAGGCATATTCAGACGCCCCTACTACTTTGAATTATTTGTATATAATGACTTCTGCAGATAAAAATGTGGCGTTGAGCAAGGCTATTGCTATTACTAGTGAGCCTACTAAATATATTGCAAAAATTACAATAAGCGAAGATTATGAAGATTGTTCTATTATGGTCGGAACAAGTGACACAAGTAGTCTTTCTTTTTATTTAAGACATTTAAAGTTGGAAAACGGAGATTATGCTACTGCATATACTGAAGCTCCCGAAGATTTAGAGGGGGATTTAACTGCTCTTACAGATAGATATAATCAGACAGTTTCTACGGTTGAAGGCAACGTAACTAAAATTGGTAATGTTACTACTACGGTAAATACTTTAACTGGCGAAGTAGAATCAATGGATAGTCGAATGACAGAAATAGAAACTACTGCTAATGGAATTTTTGCAAAAGTCTCTTCTATTGGTGGACAAAACTTATTTTATCATTCTAGTAAAGATTGGTTAGCCCGTGTTACTGGTGACGACTATATATTTGTTGGATGCTATAAAGAGTCTACTGATAATGATATGGAAGGCAGAAATGTAACTCTATCCGTAGAATTTAAAACAACTAGCACAACTAGTGGCACATTTGACGTGTGTTATTATGGCGGTAATTCTGTAAGTGAAAGTGATGTAAAGACATTATTTAGTGGTGTGAAAATTGCTGACTTGGTAAACGGCAAATATGTTAAGACATTTGTCTACCCTACTACTGCTACACTACCAAAGGCCGCAGATGGTTCTGAGCAAATGTACACGATGGCTATTAGAGTTAAAAATGTTACTGGCACATTATCTGTGCGTAAAGGTATGTTGCAATATGGTTTAATGGCTACTGAATGGCAACCTACTAGTGACAATCTTTCTGAGTCTGTTGCTCAAGTTAGTGTTGAAGCAGACAAGATTAATTGGTTGGTTAAGTCTGGGACAGATGCATCAAACTTTGAATTAACAAGTCGTGCTGCTACTTTAGTTGCTGAAGAAATTAACCTTAAAGGGTTAGTTAAATTTAGTGGTTTAGACAGCGATATTTCAGACTTGATTTCTAGTGGTGGTACTACAGTAGAAAAAACAGTAGCATCTGGTTATGAATTTATAGACAGACGATATGAGTCTGATGTGGATTGCAGACCGTTTAATTACGGAGAATATACAGTCGTCCCTGCTACTACATTAACTGGTGGTACAGAGAATGAACCAAACTTAATTAAAACCGTAGATGGGGCACAATTATACACAGACTATATTCCATGGAATTTTAATGAAAATCCATTCTACTGCTCTATTGACGTTTACTATGTGGGCAATACAAATGGAACAGTTTATGTTCAAGTCGGATTCTTTGATGAAGATAAAAATGCGATTGGTAATAATAATGGATTTAATTTAAACCTTGTTGGTAATAGATCTATTGCTACTGCTAATACTTGGCAGACTTTTGAATATAATTCTGAAAATAAAATTATATCAAATGATACATATCCAAGACATAAGACTAAATATATTAGATTTAGATATTTACCTCGCTATAGTGGACAATCTGGAACTGCTTATATGAGAAATTTTACAATTAAGCAGTTAGGAGCTAATACTTCAACTATTCTTGCGACTGACATGAATAGATGGACATCTAAAGCTATTATTTCGGGCACTACTACTATTAATGGTGGATACATTCAATCAAATAGTATTGATTCTACACAAATTAATACTAATGAATTATTTGCCAACAAAGCATTTATTGGGGCTGTTAAAACAGTCGAGCTGAATGCAAATATGATTAAATCGGGCACAATTCATGCTGATTTATTAGACTTATATGATTTAAAAGTGTCACATAAGACTACTGGCGCGGAAACGCTTAGTATTAGTAACGCTGGAGATATCACTCTTCGTGGTAGTGTTGAAAGCTACAATTATGTAGATGGTAAATCTGGGTGGGCTATTCATTCAGACGGCGATGCTGAATTTAATGATGTTACTGTTAGAGGTAGCGTTATTGGAAATTATGGTGGAATTGCTAGTTGTGGCGGGTCTGGCACAAACTTACAACAAGATAGTTCATTCTTTGATGGAACTATAAGTAATAAATGGAGATATGGCAGTGGATATTTTACTGTAGATACTAATAGATTATATGACGGTACAAATACTGTTAAATATTCAAGGACTGGAGCTACTGCGGATGATGGTGTTTATTTATATACAAATACCGCAAACAATCCAGTAAAGCCAAAAGTAGGAAGATCTTATACTGCAAGTGCTAAATTTTATACTACAGGTGCTTCTGCTATTGATGGAAGTAAACCTGTTTTGGGTGTTTGGTTTTATAGTGTGGCAGATGACGGAACTACTACTGCGGTCAAGTCAGATAGAGTGACTATTCCGTTTGTTAATAAAGAATGGGTAGATGTTACTATTACGTCTGAATGCCCTGATGGAGCAGACTTAGTTGCTTTTGTTGTTGCTGGATATAGAAACGGTACTTTCTGGATTGCTAGACCAAAGCTTGAAGAAGGCAATGTTGCTACAGCCTGGTCTCTTGCTCCTCAAGATGGAATTAAACAAGTAGTACACTGGGCGGGTGCTTCTTATGATGAACGCGACAATGCTCCTGCTATTATTTATAATGACGGTTCTGTTAAGTTTGAAACTGGAGAGTTTGGCGGAGTGTTTACTGGAGATATTGAAATTGGAAATATTTCCATCGTTGACCCTAGCAAACATTCAGGAAATGATGCTTTATTAACTATTCAAAACGGTCACAACGGAATCAAACGTGTCCAATTAAGAGATACGGGTCATAGTGATTTTGCACAAAATATTAGAATTACAGATAATTTTTATAATGAAGTTATCACATTAGGTCAAGATGGACAAGCACATTTCTCTGCCGGTTTAAATGTTGGAAATACGGAAACATTTAGTGTTTTATCTCCAACACGTTTAACTTTAAACGGCATAGTGGTTGATGCAGCTACATCTGACACATTAAAAATGTTGCCTACAACATTAAATGTTGGTTCTGCTTCTAAGAAGACTGCATTAAATGTTTATGGCAAAACGACTTTAAACGACGATCTAACTGTTGATGGCGACATCACAATAGGAGATCAATTAAAATTAATAATTAAATCCAATGGCGTGGACATCGAATTTATAGGATAAGAAAGGAGTGGTTAGATGGCGTCTGGGACAATTTCAGGTAGTGGCTCTTATGTCACATTAAAAATATCTTGGAGTTCAACTGCTGGTTCTGGTGGCTCTACAGTAAAGGCCACATTGTATGCTGTCAATGATACTTATGATTATTATTATGCTACGGTAAACAATGGATACAGTCTTACTATCAACGGCAATACTGTAAGTGGGTCGACTGCTAAACTTTCAGCTGCTGAAGGCGGAACGGCCACTCTTATTTCTTCTTCGGTGTGGGTAGCTTATACAGGAAGTAAATCGATCACTATCAGCGGTGCTGCCAATATGAGTAACATTTATCGTAAAGGCAACACATCTCTTGGAACACGTTCTGTTTCAGGAGCAGCAACATTAGATACAATCGGATCTAAACCTAGCGCGTCTGCTATATCGGCTCCTACTACTTCTGTTATTAGTGAAACTGCAAAAAGCATCACTGTTAGCTGGACTAAGAATGCCGATAGCACTGTTACTTATACTTTACAGGTGTCCAAGAATGGTGGTTCTTATGCCAATGTAAAAACTGGTATTGCAAATGCCACCGTCAGTTATTCTTATGTAATTACTGCCGGACAAGGCAATACTTATAGATTTAGACTTTGTGCTGTAAATAGTAGTGGGTCTAGTGATTACAGTTATAGCGGTACCGTTACAACGAATAAATTGACTGCGCCTACTATTGGCACGTTAAGCACTTACAACCCTTATGTGACTACTACATTAAGTGTACCTTTAAGTGGCGGAGCACAAACTGACGGTGGTTCTTTTACAAGAAGGGCTGCTTTATATTATGGTTCAACGTTATTGGCGAATTGCACAGCCCCTAGTAATGGCAATACGACTGCGTCGATTACATATGCTGCTGCAAACTTTGCTAGCAAATTAGGAACAACTAAATATAGTGGAACATTTAAAATAGTTGCTTGGACTCAAAATAGCAACGGTTCAAAATCTAGTACTGTTAGCAAGAATTTTACTGTAAATATTAATACTGACGGTGGAGCGGTGCCTACGTTGGCATCCCCTACTCTGAGTGGTGGATTTACTGGGTATACAGGTACTTGTTTTATTGCTGGCATAAGTAGCTTAAAAGTTACATCTGGAAGTGCTTCTGCAAATAGAGCACCAAGTGGGACTACTTTAACATATTCAATATCATGTACAGGATTCTCTTCTGTTGCATCTAGTTCTGCTACTTTTAGTAAGCCGACTGCTGGTAGAAAAACTATTACGGTAACTGTTACTGATAGTCGTGGATTGAGTACAAGTAAAACTGTATATTGTAGATTTCAGTCTTGGGCTAAACCTACGATTTCAATTACAAAATGTGAAAGAAATTCTACTACTCCTACTACTATTAATGTGACTTATAGTGTAAGCTATAGTCCGATATATAATACATATGGCACTGATGGGAATACGGCTGGCACACAGATTAATGGTATATCAATACAACAATACACAACTGCTAGCACATATACTTCTTGTACAAGTCCTATTGCTATAACAGGTGTTAGTGCTGAAAAGTCTTGCACTGTTACTGTTAGAGCAGCAGATAAAATTGCTACAACAACCTATGGCGCGGCAAGTAAAGGTGTCGGAACGACTGCAATTTATACTTCTATGCGTTCGCATGGAATTGGATTGAATTGCGTGCCTGGTTCTGGATATAGATTGGATGTTAATGGCAAAGTTAGATTTGGTAATGCGAACTACAATATTACTATGAATAATGGATATTTAACTACTAATACATCTACTGGTAGCTATTTAAAAGGCAATACTGGATATGCTTTAATTAATTCAGAAGCTCCTGCAGGCAATTATGTTGCATTGCTTAAAAGTAATTCCACTGGTGGATATTTCACATTAAGTAGCTATCAAGATAGATTTCTATTGAGTTATACTGATAGTGCAACGGTTGATGCTGGAACAAATAGTACGACCTATAGTACTACATTGATGAATGAAGATGGGAATGCTATTTTTGGTAGATTTGTTACTTCTAATAGTGGATTCTATGCTGGATCTTCGCTATACGGAAAAGATCACGTTGAGTTATCTGGAGCTAATCCATACATTGACTTCCATTATAATAATTCTGCTGAAAGTTATACTAGTAGACTTTATGAAAGTGTTAGCGGTACATTAAGAGTTACTGGAGCATTCGTTGTTAATGATAATCTTTCTACTTTTGGAAGGTTAACTGCTACTGATGGAGTTTCTTCTTCTTCATGGTTGCGCACTTCTGGCAATTACGGATGGTATAGCCAAGACCATGGCGGTGGTATTTATATGAATGATGATACAACAGTTCGCATTTACAATAATAAAAAATTTTATACTGGTAGCGAAGCAACCGACGCAATTAGAACTCCCGGAGGTATTAAAGGTAAAACATTCGGATTTACTAATGATGTTTCGAGTTATATTACAGCGAGAGAGGGCGGCGGATTTGACTTCTGGTATACAGACAAAGGCATAAGAATTGTTTTTGATGGAAGTGGAAAGATTTATAGATGTAGTCCTGATGGTATATGGACTTTATTGACAGACTAGGAGGTTATTAGAATGAAAAAATGTGTAAAAATAATTAAATGTTCTAATGTAAATATGTGGTACAAAGACCTAGTCGGGCAATGCTATGAAATGTTATTCATAGATGAATATGATAATAAAGTTGTTGTAGATTTAGCAAATAGCTCAGGTAATTTAGGAAGTATTTATCAGGAAGATGTTGAATTTTATGAAGTAGATGATAATGATTCTGTTAGAGAATTTGAAACTATTTTAACGGATGCTGAAATAGAAAATTTAAATACTCTTGAAGCATTGGCTTCTGTTTACGAAGAATTATTAATATTAAAAGAAAAAATGAATGGAGGTGCTTGATATGGTTGATGTTTATGTTAAATTGATTATCAATGGTAGACGAACTATAGAACAAGTGCCTTCTGTTATTAAAAAAGAAGTTATTCAAAAATTAATGGATAATGGATATATAAATGAAGGTGGTGAGGGCAATGGCTGAGATAAATGTTACTATGCCTAGCGATTTAAACAAAACTTCTGCTAACAATAACACGTCTTATGCTCATTGTTCTGCACTACGAGAATTAAGAGATGTTATTGATACTCTGGATGTTGGAGATAGCAGAACAATTGAACTAGAAAATCAGACACTTTCATTAAACTCCTTAACTTTTGCTGATGGCTCTTTGTTAAACAAAACGTATGTAGTTCGAACAAATACTGCTGGTCGAAATATTACTGGCAGACCAAATGATAGTCGTAAAGTGCCTTTCGTTTTAACAGTTGAAGTCATTGAGTGGAATAACAATATTGATTATATAACTAAGCAAACTTATTATGAGGCAGATGATTACAATACTTATATTAGATATTGTACTGCCGGTTCTTGGGGTGCGTGGGCAACTGTTGATGATGCCAAATATGGCGCTGCTGGATCTAGTTTAGGTCTAGTTAAGTCTGGAGGAGATGTTAATATTGCTTCCGGACTTATTACATTGAAAGATGGTTCGGTGACAGACGCTAAGATAGCTGCTGTAAGCGGCGACAAAGTTACAAGCGGAACTATTGATGCTAGTAAGGTAAATTTAATTAATTTGGATGCTAGTAACATTACAACTGGTATGATTAGTGGTAATTTAATTGCAAGTGGTACAATTGATTCCAGCAAATTATCTACTGATGTATCTATTTCAATTGATAATGCTAACACTAACGCTTCCGACGCAATTAACAAGGCCACTCAAGCAGAAAATGCAGCGAATAGTGCTCAAATTGCTGCTGATGGTAAAAATACTGTTTATTATCAACCAACAGTGCCTACAAATGCAAAGATCAATGATATCTGGTTTAATACAGCCAAAGATAATCAGATGTCTGTTTATAATGGTTCTTTGTGGGTCGAAGAACAGTTTGGCTCTGGGGCTATTAGCGATCAAGCAATCAGTGCTGAAAAGATTGCTGGAGACGTCAATACTAAAATCAACGATGCATTTACTAATGCAGAAATGGCTCTTGGAGACAGCTTAGAAGCTTTAAATTCAGCTAATAGTGCTAATCTTGCAATAGCTGGGTGGTGCTATGACAATGATACTACTTATATTAATGGTGGTAAAATTTATACTGGTACTATTACTGTCGAACAAATTGCTGCCAATACAATTACAGCAAACGAAATTGCGTCGCACACTATTACTGCGGCACAAATTATGGCTGGCACTATTACTGCTGAAAGTGGCGTTTTAGCTGAAGCGTGTATTAAAGAAGCTTATATTCAAGATGCTGCTATTACTGCTGCTAAAATTGCAGAGGCAACAATTGGTACAGCACACATTTCAGATTTATCTGTTACCAATGCTAAACTTGCTGATTTAGCGGTGACTAACGCAAAAATTGCAGATGCAACAATTGAAAATGCTAAAATTAAAAATTTAGATGCGGCCAAAATTACTACTGGTTATTTAAGTGCCGATCGTATTGAAGCCGGTTCTTTGTCTATTAATCAGTTTAATACTGAAACTAGAACGATGATTGATGATGCTGTTAACACTTCTAGTCAAGCTTTAGGTACTGCAACGGCTAACGGCGAAAGGTTGAATTGGTTGGCAACTGAGACAGAAACGAATTCTACGTCTATCAATGTGCTCAATAATCAACTCGCTGCGTTGTTTACGAGAGTTGAAAATACTGAAGTTGACATTGAGGCGGTGCAAGGAGATATAGTTACTGCTCAAGGACACATTTCGACTCTTAATGAACAATATAATAAAGTTGAAATTGACGTTTCTGGAATGAAAACAACAATCGGTGAACATACTACTGAGATTACGGAAATGTCTAATAATATATATGACTTGGATTATTCTATCACAACTGTTAGTGATAGAGTTACAACTGTTGAGTCATCTTTAGATGGTTTTAAGGTTGAAGTCAGTGATACATATAGCACCAAAGCTGACTTAGATAAATCTATAGACGATATCAGAATTGGTGCTGTTAATTTAATTAGAAATGGAAAAACAATGATTCATGAACAATATATGATTGAAGACTCTAATGAATCTACTGCTGCATTAGGTATTGCTACTCTTGGCACAATGCAGTTAGGATATTATTGATGAGCTAGGTATAAGAAAGGAGGAAAAGGAATGGGTCTTGAAAAAATAGAATTTGAATATGGAGACGTTTTGGAAGCAGAACATGTTAATGATATTCAGGATGCTATCATTAATAATGAAAACAACTTGTTGAACGTTAATTCAGAATTAAATAAAAAAGCCGATATCAATCAAGGCGAGGAAAATGCAAATAAATTTTGGAAAGTCGGAGAAAATGGTGATTTAGTTTTAGAAGAAATTGATTTGAATGGAGCAATTCTTATTCAGGATTTATCTTCTGAAGGCCAAGAAGGTTTTGATTATTATTTGCAACAAGATGGATATTATTTGCATTACAGATGGATTGACAATCAATGGACAATGATTAATCCTTCCGAATATTATACTGGTGGATTTAATGAAAGAATAGCAATCATTGAAGGTAAACTTGATGGCATTGATGCCAACGCCGGCGAAATTAGCACAATGAAGACTGATATATCTTCTTTGGCAGGTCGTATTGACGTTAACGAAGAGGATATTGATACATTGCAAGATACTACTCTACAATTAGGAAATACCACTGCTACTTTTGACGGCAAGATTAATGAGGCTAATCTTAGACTTGGTTATTTAGAAGAGAGTTTTGTGGGTTATGAATTAGAATATAAAGATAATTATTTAACTTTCTACTCTGTTAAAGGTGATGGTGAAGATGCTGAATATACTCAAATTGGTGCCAGCTATAAGATTGTAAGCGCTGCTGAGGCTGAAGTATCTTCTACTATTACAATCACTAGAAAAACTGAGAATGTCTTCTCCACTGTTTTATCAAATATTAATGACATTGAATATAATTTTACAAGTATTGATAGCGAAGGATTTCCAACTGGGGATGCTACAGCTACATGGACTATTAATAACGCGCAGGTTGCAGTTCAAACAATTTCGCAAGGAGATAATAGTTTTCCGTTAAAGAATTATGTTTCTTCTGCTGGTGAATACAATATCATCTTGGTTGTTAAAGATTCATTAGGATCAACAAAGACAATTAGATGGGCTGCTAATGTTATTGATATGTATATTGATTGCGCATTGAATGACGAAGGTGTTTTTGATGGAGACGCAATAGTTAGATACACTCCTTATGGTTTAGTTGAAAAAACTGTTTATTTTAAATTTAATGGACAGCCATATTTCAACGAAGTTGTTTCAACTTCTGGTATTGGTCGCTCTTACACTATTCCTCATCAAGAACATGGAGCGTATAGTTTAGAAATTTACTGTACTGCCGTAATCAATGAGCAATTAATCAAAAGCCCTTCATTATATTACGACATTATGTTTACTGATGAAGGTAATACGACGCCAATTATTCGTTGGCCTTATAGCGGAGACAATTTAAATCAATATACAAACACAGCGTTTGAATATAGCGTTTATACTCCTAATAGTTTAACTTCAGATGTTGAATTATTAATTAATGATGTAGTTCAAAGTAATTTGACAGTTGGTCAAGAAGAGCAAACATGGAACTATCGTCCAATGGATTATGGAGTCAAAAAATTGACAATTAAGAGTGGCTCTACGGAAAAAACAAAAAATCTTACTGTTGATAAATTCCCATATGATGTCGATCCTATTACTGAGGGATTACAATTAGACTTCAACCCTTCAGGAAGAACAAATAACGATAGTGGTTATGATACATTTGTCTATGGAAATTATTCAATGACAGTGTCTGATAATTTTGACTGGAATAATGGCGGATGGAAAACAGATGTTGACGGAAACTCTTATTTCTGTGTCAAAGCAGGAAGTAGCATGTCAATTAATTATCCATTATTCGGAGATGATGCTAGACAAACTGGTAAAAACTTTAAATTAATTTATAAGGCAACAAACTGTCGCACCTTTAAAGCACCGGTTATGTCGTGTATGACCACTAAAGTTATGATTGACGAAGATGGTAAGGAATATGATTTTAAGATTGGTGTGGATATTAATGCTCAAGAAGCTGTAGCATATGGTGGCTCTAGCAATATCGAAGTTCCTTATGTGGAAGATGAAATTATTGCTTTAGAGTTTAACATTGAAGCTGACAAGGCTAATGGCGGAAACAACTTAATGGTTGGGTTAATTGATTCTGATCCAAGTCGTGCAATTAACTACGACTCTAACACAGCATCTTTCAACCAAGCGACTATTACAGATGATGCTAAGCCGCTTCCGATTGTTTTTGGCTCTGATGAATGTGATGTATGGATTTATCGTTTTAAAGCATATAATGTATCATTAACAGATACTGAAGTTATGGCAAACTACATAGCTGATGCTTTAAATGCTGATGAAATGCTTGAAAGATATGAAAGAAATAATATTTTAAATGATGCTACTGGCGAATTAGATTATAATAAGTTGGCTAATTTATATCCAGAATTACGTATCATTTTATTAACATGTGGTGAATTCACCAAAGATAAAGATGACAAAATTCAAGGTTGTACGGTACAACAAATTATGGGCAATGGTGATCCTAAACACAACTGGGTTGCTACAAACGTGCAACTAAAAGGTCAAGGTACTTCATCAAATGAGTATGGTGCGTCTTCAAGAAATATTGATTTAAAGATGAATGACGGATTTACTTATTCTGATAACACTTGGACTAAGAAATATGCCATGACTAATAATAGTGTTGGAGTTAATTATTTTAATATTAAAGTAAATGTAGCGTCATCTGAAAATGCTAATAACGCATTGCTTTCAGATGACTTTAATAATTTCAACCCTTATATTCGTCCGGCAAAAACTAAAAATCCAAAAGTAAGAGATACAATGGAATTCCATCCTTGTGTTATTTTCTTGCAAGAAACTGGTGTGAATGCCAATGGTGAAGCGGTTGCTACTAACCAATTCCCTGCTGATGGACAATTCCACTTCTATTCTTGTGGTGACTTTGGTAACTCTAAAAAAAATAGTGAAGCCTTTGGCATGGATGAAAATAATTTAAAAGAATGTATTGTTGAAATTTCAAATAACACCCAACCTCAATGTTTGTTTAAAAGTGACAATTTGGCTGACAGCATTGTTGATGATGCTGGCAATACTTTAGACACATGGGGCGGAGATGTTGTTGAATTTAGATATCCAGACGCTGGAGATTTATTAGATGAAGAAGTTTGGCTTGAAGATGCTACTGAAGAAATTTCTAAAATTTTAGTTGCAGAATTAAAAGTTAGTAATCCTAAAGCTGAGGACGAATCAGACGATGCATATGAAGAACGCATTAATGGATTGTTAGAATCTGCATTAGTTACTGATGAAGTGAAAAATCAAATCAGTGTGCGAGCTGCCGCAATTGGTTCTGCGAATACAACACACGTAAATAATCTGAAAGATTCCGCTAAGAGATTGTGGAGTTGGGTTTATTCTACTGATTCTACTAACCCTACTAATCAACCTTTGGGATCTGTGGTAGATTTTGGCGAAGTTGATCCGTTAACAAAAGAACCTATCACATATTCTGCTGATACTGCTGAATATCGTAAGGCAAAATTTAAATATGAATATAAGAGATATTTTGAACCTAAATCATTGTTGTTCCATTATTTATTTACAGAAAGACACTTAATGATAGATAATAGAGCGAAGAATACTTTCTTACATACAGAGGATGGATTGATTTGGGATTTCTGTTTTGATTATGATAACGATACTTCTGAAGGCTGTGATAACGTTGGTGATTTAAAATATGATTATGGACTAGAAGATACTGATGTCAATGCTTCTGGCAGTTATGTATATAATGCTGCAGAAAGTGTATTGTGGTGCAATGTTCGCGATTGCTTGCAAGATGAATTAGAAGCAATGTTCCAAGACAGAGAATCTGCCAACGCATGGAATGCAGAACGTATTTTGAAGAAATATAATGATTATCAATGGTTGAAGCCTGAAAGACTTCAAATGTTTGATATGAGAAGAAAATATTTAAGACCATTTACAGATAGCGGAATTGTAAGATTCTTATCAATGTTAAATGGTAGAAAAACATATCAAAGACAAAGATTTGAACAATATCAAGAAACCTATATGGCTTCTAAATATTTAAGTGCTGTATCTAAAAACAGTACTAACCAAATCTCTTTCCGTGCTTATGATATTAAGAGCGCACACTTCCCTGCTTCTACACAATTTACAATTACACCTTATACCGATTTATATATTAACTTAGGTATTGATACTATTACGCTTCGTCGTAGAGCAAAAGCTGGAGTTCCTATGGTAATTGGAACGCCAAGTAACGCTCCTTTGGCCGATACTAACGTTATTATATATTCAGCTAATAGAATTCAAGATTTAGGAGATTTATCAAGATTTTATATTTCTAAGATCGATATCACTCCGGCTAAGAAAATTTCTAGATTGCTGATTGGTTGCAAAGATGAGGGATATAATAATACTCAATTTAATGGAATTGCTGCTAATGACTGTCCATTGCTTGAATATGTTGATGTTAGAAACTGTAGTAATTTAACTACTGGAGCTGACTTCTCTACTTGTTCAGGATTAAAAGAAGTATATTCAACAGGAAGTAATATTTCTGGTATCTCTTTTGCTGATGGCGGTTTATTAGAAATTGCTGAATTAAATGGAGTACAAAGTTTAACTATGAAAAACTTAAAGAACTTGTCAAAATTTTCTATGGCAAGTTACAACTTATTGACTAAAGCTTGGATTGAAAACTGCGAAGCGGTTGATACTAAGAATTTAGTAACACAATGTACTAACTTGTCTCAAGTACGTTTAGTTGGTATTAAGTGGAATATTGGTACTGGATATGCTTTATTAGATAGAATTTTAGGTATGTCTGGTATTAATCCTCAAGGTTATGATATTACTGAGGGTAACGGAGATGTTGGACATAGAGGGTCAGTATTAGATGGACAAGTTGATTATACTACAATTTCTGAAAGTAAATTAAGCACATATAATACTGCTTGGCCAAGTTTAAATATTACTTATACTAATGTAATTTTACAACACTTGATTACATTTAAGGATTATGATGGCTCTACATTGTATTCTGTTTATGTAGATAACGGAAGTGTTTTAACAGATCCGGTTGCTTTAGGTATTATTCCTACACCTGTGCGTGATTCTACTGCTGCTTATGATTACACTTATTCTGGATGGGACGGCAATCTTATCGGAACGCCTATTTTCCAAGCTGCAACTATTAACGCACAATATACTTCAACTTTGAGAAAGTATACTGTAACTTGGTTCTCTGATAATACCGACAATAAAGTTCAGTTAAAATCTGTGCAAGCAGAATATGGAAGTGAAGCTGTTTATGACAATCATGGTTTGTCTGTACGTCAAGATAGTTCTTATGTATGGTCTATATTTAAAGGTTGGAGCGCTAGTACTGGTAGAATTACTGGAGATACAAATGTGTATGCTCTTTGGGAAATTGGTAATGCTCAATCTACGATTACTGATACTACTCTATTAACTGCTTCAGATGTTTTGGCCTCTAAAAAGGCGGGAACTATTAATGTCAATAATGATGATTCATTAATTACTTATGGAGACCGTATTAAAATAGATATGGGTTATAGACCTGAATTTACTAACATTAGCAGTATTGACGCCATTGAACCTGATACATATTTTGACGGTTCTACGTACATGGAAACTGATATTATGTTATTTGATGAAGATAAGAGTTGGACTATGTTTGTTGATGTAGATTTTAATAGCACTACCGACAATAATACTTTAATTTCTTGCTTCTCTTCAAATGGTGATATGGGATTAAAAGTAAAATATAGTTATTACAGTCCTTATGGTGCTATTGTGCAATGGGGTTCAAACGAAGCAACATTAGATAATAGTGTTACAAACAGACAAACATATCGTACTACAAGCGTGCTTAGACATACTGCTGGAGACAATCATATTACATTGTATAATTGTAGTATAGGCTCTGATGAGGTGTCTAAAATACAAGTAAGCAAACTTGTAACAACTAAAAATAATCAAAAATTAGGGTTCGGAGCATTTAAAGATTATACTGGTACTATTTCTGATTATGGCACTGGTGTAGTGCATCGTTGCAAAATTTGGTGGGGTGATCTTGGTGACACAGAGTGTAGAAAGATTGCTATATATCCTTGGGAGACCATGTATTGGGACGTTATGAGCGGTGGAGATTACGCTACTAATGACACTGAAACTGAACACACTACAATTGATTTGATTAGTAGTGTTATTTTAGAAAGATCGCATATTCCTTATAAAGATACTACAATTGAAGGTCTTCCGGGCGGATATGGTGATACTGATATGTGTGCATGGTTAAATAATCGTTTATATAATGGCTTGCCGATTACTTGGAAAGTAGTAATTGCACAACCTTACATTAAATATCTATCTTATAATGCAGATAAGCCAGATGCTGGATATGCAGATTTAAATAAAAAACAAATGCATGTATGGATTCCTTCTGTATATGAGCTTACAAATGCAACTGCATGGAGTAAAGAATGGTATAAATTAGAAGGAAACCATAAGCCTATATTCACAAATGCATTAGACACTGTGAGGGGTTATGCTCCATTAAAAGAGCCTTATAACATCAATACACAGTCAACGGCATATATCCAAACAACAGATCCGACTTTAGATGATGATAAAACAGTGGTTGACGGAGATTTATGGGTTTATTCTGGGTCTTGGTCAACAACGAGTGTTGCAAGTTGGAGAGTGTATAGATATGGAATGTGGCATGAATATACTTATATGTATACTAGAACGCCAGACTTAAATAATACAGAAGGCGGAGGACAATTAACTCGTATGGGTACTAGTGCCGATATTCGTTATACTGCTAAAAATGGTAGTTCTTATCGTATATGCCCTTGTATAGCAATTTAAACAAAAGGAGGATAAGAAATGACTACATATTATACAATTATTAAAAATAATCATATCGTTGATGTAAATTCTATCTTCCTTAAATGGCATAAAAAACATAATATGTTTTTGGTGTGCGACCCAAAAGATGCGCACTATATTCAAAGTTCAGACCACAGCACGTTATATCAAGTGCCGTGGTTGAACTTGTTGCCAGAAGGCGCTCCTCAGTTTGAAATGGTGCAATCTGAAATTATAGATAAAAACAGATATGATATGATTTATAATAAATTATTAGAAAATCAAGTTTTAACCGTTGAAATTCAAAAGATGGATATTAATGAAGATATCAAAGATGATTTTGATGAATTAATCGAAGATGAAACTCCGGTAATTTCAATGGCAAATTTATACGTAAAAATGATGGAGTTAGAAAATAAATGTAATGAACTTACTATCAAAAATGAAGCATTAGAAAATTATATTAAAACGTTGAATGGAGGCGAATAGTATGGCTGAGAAGAATCAAGTATTCGGAGCAGTTGAAATACTTTCGCCTTATGGCGTTTTAGATGATGCTCTAAAGATCGCCAATAGCACAGAAAGTACCATCGCTTATACTTTTGGTAATATTTTAGAAAATGAAGATGAATATACCTTTTCTTGTTGGATGAAAAGTGACGCTGAAATTTATCTAAATATATATGTTTCCAATTCTATTAACCGAGTTTTAATTAATACGGAATGGCAAAGAATTGTGTTTGCGGCTATTTCTGAAATAGAAATTTCAAAAGAAGTTAAATTTACTATTCCCGCTGGCGCAACTTTATACGCTTATGAAGGTCAACTTGAACATGGAAATAAAGCTACGGATTTCAGCCCAAACCCTGATGATATCTTAGAGGACATTGGGTACGTTGACAACAAAGTTACAACTTTACAAACAGATTTTACTGTTGAACAAGGTGAGATTCGTGGATTAATTACCGAAAAGACTACAATTACCAACGAGGATGGCACTACAACTGAGGTTAAAAATGCTTATAGTGAAATGAAGCAGACGGTTGGTGAAATTCAAACAACTGTATCTGAAACTAAAAAGGATGTTGGAACGTTGCAATCAACTGTTCAACAAAATGCCGAGGCTATTGTGGCGCGTGCAACAAAAGAAGACGTGGGCGAATTGGAAGGCAGAGTTGCAGAAGCTGAGGCACAAATTACGCCTGACGCAATTGTTCTTACGGTTACACAATCGGATACATATACAAACGATTTAGGTGAAAAAGTTAGTACTAATAAAGTTGTCTCATCTATTAATGCAAGTGCAGAGGGAGTTCAAATTGAGGCTGAAAAAATAAACCTTAAAGGCGCTATTACAGCTGAATGTTTAGATAGTGGCCTTGGCACTATTATAAGGTCTAGTCAAGACGCTATTGAATTTATCAAAAATAATTCGTCTGAGGATGGAAAGAAGATTGTTGTAGAATGGGCTAAGTTTGATGGCGCCACTTTGACTTTAGGCGTAGAAGGCTTGCCTCGCATGGCAACTTTAAGTAATGAAGCATTAACATTTTATAATGAGGGAGCAGAATCTGCGTGGCTTTCAAACCAAGAATTATGGGCTAATGCCGTAAGATCGGGTAAGTTTGTAGAAGTTGGCAACTTAAGATTAGTAAAAGAAGATGACGAAGAAAATGGATATTCATTGATGTAAAGGGAGTGATTGAATGGCGACAGAAAAAAAGATTACAGTAGGGAAAACTGTTAGTGCTTCGAGCGTGTGTTCTGGGACTACGTATGCTTCTAAGCACTCTATTATTATTGAAGTTACACTGCATTCGATAGATGAAATTAACGCCGTTGCTAATATTACGGCAAAATGTCAGTTAAAATCTAAGTATACGCGTTGGGCTGGCGATGAGTGTAAATTTTCTTTATCAGCTACATATAAGGATAAAGATCCGGAGACTGGCAAAGAAGTAGATAAGACGGAATTGAAGAATGTACTTATATCCAGCGGAGGAGATGAGAATAAATCTTCTCTTATTACTGACTGCGTAACATGGGAGAAAAAAAATATCCCTTATAACAATGATGGCAATTTAACTGTTAAATTCACGGCATCTGTTAGTGGGGGGAGTATAGATTGGGCGCCAGGCAAGGGCTCCGTCACAATGAATGTTACTTTCCCTTATGTTGCTAGGCAATCGATTATATCTTCAATTGATGGCGAATATCTGGGCGATCCAGTAACAATCGTAGTTGAAAAGAAAAACGATGTATTTACTCACACTCTAGCCTACAGCTTCGAAGGTACAGATTATACCGATGAGGGTTTAACATGGGATGAAACTGGTTTAATTGCATCATTTACTCCAACTGTTGAAAATTTTGCAGTAAAGATTCCAAATAAAGAAATAGGTGTGTTGACTGTTAAAATTACTACTTTTAATGGAGATGATCAAATCGGGGATGCGATTACGTCTACAATAGACTTAAAATTGCCAGAAGATATCACGCCTTTTGCTTTTATGAAAGTTACACCGTTGTCGAAGATTGTGCCACCAGAATGGGAAAATGTGTATATCGTTGGGCACTCTGCTGCCACCGTTAAGATTGTTAATGCAAAAAGTATGTATGGAGCAACAATTGCGTCGTACACAATTAATAGCGATTCTTATAGCGTAAAATCAGATACATTGGTTACAGATGTTTTTTACACTGCATCTGAAATAACTTTTACCGGTAGTGTTACTGATACTCGCGGTAGAACTTACGATGTAGAGCCAGTTACTATTGACGTCATAGAATATCAAACACCAGCCTTGACTGCTACTGCTGCCCGTTGTGATAGTGAGGGCAATTTAAAATCTAACGGAACTTACCTTAGTGTTAAAGTGGAGTATTTTTATGATACTGTTGACAAACATAATTCAATTACAAAAAGCGTAACGTGTAATGGCGTATCAACTTCAGATTTTAAATCAGTTGAATCGTTCGTATTTAATGCAAATGTATCTCCTTCAGAAAAGTATCTTTTTACTGCTACTATTAAAGACGCATTGGGATATAGCGCTACGAAAACCATTGATATTTGGCCTGATTCTCGTGTTATGAATATTACAAAAAATAAAGACGGAATCGCCTTTGGAGGCTTTGCAGATAGTGGTAATTTAACAAGCTTCTACCCTGCTGTATTCCACAAAGGTATTACAGGCGACTTACATGGCAATACTGACACTGCAACTGCGTTAGAAGTGCCTAGAACAATTGAGGTGGATTTAACAAGCACTACTTCTGCTACTTTCGATGGCTCTGAAGATATTGCTGTCGGCGTTTCTGGTGTATTACCTATTACTAGTGGCGGCACTGGAGCGGATAATGCAGCTGGCGCTTTAAACAATTTAGGATTAACTGCTACTGCAGAAGAATTAAATTATTGCGACGGAGTTACTTCTAACATTCAAACGCAATTAGACAATAGGTCTTTGTTGGGTGCCAATACTGATAACGGTAGTTTAGTTGTATTGTGGCAAGGTAGTGCACAATCGCCAACTTTTGCAATAGATGAACCAAATGCGTATAAATACTATTTAGTTCAAGTCGGCACATCTGACTCATCATATGCTACATGGATTATTGTGCCTTATACTTCAACGTATCTAAGCGGATATTTTAGAGGTATTGGTGGATATGAAAGTCCTGAAAATGGAGTGTCAATTTACAGCGTTCGAGGCACTGTGGCAAATGGCACTGTTGTCATTGCTGAGGCATATGCAAGAAGCTCTTATTCTGGTTGGGATGGAACTGGTACTAAAATGTATGTTAAGCAAGTGTGTGGGGTGAAATAATATGAAATTACATGTTGATAAAGAAACAAAAAGAATTATGGGATATACCATTGTTGGCAATCCTATTGATGACAATTGTGATTTTGTGGATGTAGATTTATCTGAAGAAGATATCACCGGAGATTTATTTTTTAGTGTATTTGCAGACGGGAAAATCATTTTAAACGAAACGTTAAAAAATGAAACACTGCACGCTAATCAATTAAAAGAAATTAGGGATCGTCGTGAACACGAGTGTTTCCCAATTATCAATAGAGGTGCCTTGTGGTACAACATGCTTTCTGATGAATATAAAGAAGAATTAAGGGTGTGGTATCAGGCTTGGCTTGATGCCCCTACTACCCTTGTTATACCACAAAAACCAGTGTGGCTGCAAGAGATGTAGGTATATAAAACGGAGGATTAAAAATGAAAAAGATTAATAATACTGCTATCGTAAAAGCAAGACAAGATATGTTCGAATTGGTTAACACGATGTTGGCCGACGGCATGCCAATTGCAATTATTGACATGGTATTAGACTTTGTGTCTAGTCAAGTAAAGGTTACTTTGCAAAGACATATCGAACAAGAAAAGTCTGAGGCGCTTGCGGAGCAAGAAATATTGAATTCTCAAGTCGAATGGACTGAAGAAGATAATAAGTAAAAAATATAAATATGGGCGGCTACTCTCCCCTATTTATATTGTTAGTCATATTAAGGGGGTGGAGTTAAATGAGGGAACTAATCGAATTAGCCCAAGATAATATACCATGGCTGGCAGTGGTTTTAGTTGTTGCCAGCTTGTTCTTTGAGTTTTCTAAAATTAAAATCAATCCTTTAACATGTCTGTTTAAGGCATTTCAAAAAAAGATTTTAGAAGAGGATCACAAAGAGCATGAAGCTATACATAAAGAAAATTTAGATATTAATAGAAGGTTGGACGAGGTTGTGAATATTAAATCAAAACATTATCAAGACATTGTTAAGTGGCAAGATACAACCAATGGAGATGTTAGTGATTTGAAATTAATCACATCTCAAATCATTGCAAAAATGGATGACATTGGCGCCAAACTTGACCAAATGTACAAAGATCAAGATTCAAACGAAATGGCGAGATTAAGATGGGAAATTTTATCTTTTGCTGAAAGCTGTCGTTCTGGTCGCAAACATTCAAAAGATGCTTTCCATCATATTATTGAAAGCAATGATAAATATCATAGAATTATTGAGAAACGAGGATTTGTAAATGGCGTTATTGACGCCGAAATGGAGTATATTTTAGAAGCTTATCATCACTGCTGTGATGCAGATGATTTTGCTTAAAAAATCCAAAGGAGGTTGGGAATATGGTAGAACAAATTATGGAATTAGGTAGATTATTAGCTGGATTAATGTTCTTCATGGCATTAAACATTTTATCTGGAAGTGGTAAAGCTAATCTTTTACAAGAGTTTAACAAGGAAATTTTGATGAATGGCATTAAAAAAGCTGTTTATATCTTATTGAGCGTTGTTTTATTATGTGGAGCTGGATTATGTTTGCCAGAATTTGAACTTGCACTATCTGCCGATGGAGAGCCGCTAACAATTTTTGCTGCATTGCAAGGCACTTTATTTGCTATGAACGGTGCATATGGCGCCACAGCTCTTAAGAATTTCATTGCGGTTTTTGGTGTAAAAACTTCAATTACGCAAGTTACAGGTCATGAGTTATTACCAGAATATACAGAGTTGGTTAATGACGACGACGTTGTAATCGCTGATGCAGAAAGCGTGGGATAATTTATGATGCTGGAGAAATATGGAATGTGCCCTTGCGATGATAGCTGGGGCTCTCAAAAATATAAATCTAGTCATAGAGGATTAGATTTTGGATGGTTGAATAAGTACGGTGCTAACAGACCTGTAAAGGCTTGGAAGTCTGGCGTTGTTGTTCAATGTGGACAAATTACTGAAACAATTAATGGGAAAAAATACTACCCCACTGTCGTTGTTTTAAAACACGAAGATGAAGATTGTGTGTGGATTACACGTTATTGGCATCTTGTAAAAGGTTCATGTAAGGTTGAAAAAGGTCAACAAGTTAAACAAGGTGACATTTTGGGTAAACGTGGTAATACTGGATATTCCAATGGCGTTCATCTACATTTTGAACTTTGGAAATGTCCAAAAGGATATTCATATAGTGCCAAAGATTATTCACAATATGCTATTAATCCTGTTAGTCATACATACTTATTTGAAGGACAGGTATTTCATGCTGATAGCGACTTCACTTTGAAGGTTAAGCCAGTTGAACCAGAAATCGTTAAGCCGATTATGGTGGCGAGAGATACTCAAAAGCATCAAGTTGAAGTTATTGCTAGCAGCTTACGCGTGCGTACTGAAGCGAGTACAGACGCTAATGTATATTGTATGTGTCCTAAAGGAATCTTCAACGTCTTAGCAATTGCCGAAACATCAAAATATATTTGGTATATGATTGAAGAAAATCGTTGGATTGCTACTAACGAAGGAAAGTGGACATTGGATAGACCTATTGAATTAACTGAAGAAGAAAAGATGATTATGAGTCTTAAAGAGCAGTTAGCACAAGCTGAGGAAAATGCCGATGTTTTACAAGAAGAAATTAATAAATTAACTACTAAGCTTGAAGCTATTAAGGTAGCTGGCGGCTGGTAATACGCATGGGCGTGCGTTAAACGCCCACTTTAAGTAAAGGTGGTGAATGCGATGATAGAAGTAAAAATTGGATTAGACGGAGTCCCATCTCCCAATAAGATAGTTTTGGGTAATAGATGGGAAAACAACGATGAAAAAATCCATTTTGACGTGCCGGCAGATTTTGACTCTTATAATAAATATGTTATCGGGGTTATGAAGCAATCTACGGGGAATCAAACAGTGGTGTTACCTGTTAAAGACAATATTATGTATGTTTCTAGTGATTTAACCTATTTAAACGGTAACTGGAATTTATACTTAATGTGTAGACAAGGCACACTAGATTTGAATGGTGAAGAGATTGATCTTGGCGCACAAAATGACGAACACGTATTTATCTCTGATGGCTTTATTGGTACTGTTAATAAGAATATGATTGACCAAGATGCTATTGAAAATATTCCTCTAGATACAAATCTACAAATTGTATATGACGAATTGATGGCATTAAAGAAAAATATTCTTGACCAAATTAGTGGTGGTAATAAAGAAGAAGAAAAAGTTACGGGTACAGTGCCAATTTATAGTGTTGATGTTAAAAGTTTTTCAGCATTATACAAAGAAATTAAAACAATCGGCTTATCTTTGGACGAGGACGATGTATCTGCTTTCTTGTTTGCCTTAATGTCAAATGAAGTTGAATCTATTTATGATGGAAAGTTTATTGAACTTAATATCATGAAGATTTATAGAGCGGAATATAATCCTTATGTTAATCAGGCGATTGTAAGCTGTGACGACTTTACTTTGACTATCAAGGCTGAAGGTATTATTGATTACAAAACGCATAGTCAAAATTCTTCGGGAGATATTGACGTGTCATTGCTAGATGCAAAATTAGATATTGACCAAGGTGTGGAAAACGCTGGTAAAATTCTTGTGGTTGGTGATGATGGACGTGTAACTTTTGGTGATTCATCTGAAGTAGTAACGGTAAATGAACAAGATTTAGATTCTATGCTTGAGGAGGTATATGGAAATGGCTAAAGAAGTAACAACAATTGCATTACATGAAGCCATTGTTAAATCCGCCGTCAAACAAAAACATTACGTTGATACTAATTTTCAAAAATTAGTCGATGAATCATTAGAAACTACTGACAAAACTATTGTTGGTGCTATTAATGAAATTAATCAAAATTTAAAAAATGGATCATCAACATCTATGCAGTTGGTATTCAATGCGGCCACGCATTATGATTTCCCTTCTGTTGGTTCCGTAGATGTTATTTATAAAGCATACAATGAAAGAAAAACATATCAATGGAATGCTGAAAGATTAGTCTACGAAACATTAGATGTAGATGATCTATCAAATATTAGCGTAATTAATGGAGGTGGAGCTAATGGCTGAAATTAAGACCAGAATTGTGCTCCGTAATGATTCCACTGTCAATTGGCAGGCTAATTTGACGCAAGTATTGCTAAAAGGTGAAATCGGCATTGAATTCTCTGCAGAAGGCAAGGCTAAAGTCAAAATTGGTGACGGAGTCAAAACGTGGGAACAATTAGAATACTTTGGTGGTACTGAAGTATTCGGAGACGGCAAGTCCGTTTCTGTGGTTGATGGCGAAATTTCTTTAGTGGGCTTTGCGGCCGCTGAAGTTGGAGCACAACCACGCAAAAAAGCAGACGGTACTATTGAATGGGTATTGCCTGACACAACAACAGTTGAAGGTTTACAATCTGCTGTTGCTGGATTACAGTCTGATGTAACTAACTTACAAACAACTGTAACAAACATTCAAGAAATTGTAAATCCTTCTGGCGAAGGTGCTATGCCATTACTTTCTAGAGTTGAAACTTTAGAAGAAAAGATGGATGGCGATGGCGAAGGTTCTGTAAATGCAAGAATTGACGCCAAGATTAATGAATTTGCTACTAAAATTACTGACGATGGCGTGATTAATAGCTTTAAGGAATTGGTTGATTATGTAGCAGAACACGGCAAAGAAGTTTCTGGAATTCTTACAGAACTTGATAAGAAAGTTGATAAAGTTGAAGGAATGGGATTGTCTTCTAATGACTTCACAGATTCTTTATTAGCTAAATTAGAAGGTGTTGAGGAAGGCGCTCAAGTAAATGTTATTGAAAGCATTGCAATGGGCGGGACAACTTTAGATGTTATCGACAAAGTTGTTGACATTCCAATGGCAAGTTTGAATACTGTTGGAGTTGTAAAATCTTCTGTTGGTGCAAATCAAGTTAATGTTGCTACTGACGGTACTATGAGTGTTAAGAAAATTGATATTAATAGTATTGTTGTTCCTATTGGCGAGGAATTTGTACTTAACGGCGGAAATTCATCAGGATCAATTAGCACACATACTACAAGAATTGGTAACTACGGGTATGCTTCTATTTCTGAAGCAGTAAGTCAAGCTGAAAATGGCGACGTTGTAACATTAACAGAAGATGTTAATTTAGGAACTAAAAATTTAGTTGTTAATGCTGAAAATATAACAATTGATCTTGCGGGACAAACAGTTGTGGCTAATGGTAGTGACGGCGCTATTAAGGTTGAAGGTGGATTAACTACTTTAAGTGGAAATGGTCATGTTGATGCTACTCTTGGTTCAGACAATTATTCTATGGCTGTTTGGGCACAAAATGGGACTGTTGTAATTAACGGTGGATTCTATAGTAATGCTACTGATGGTTCTGATAGAGGAACTGATTTAATTTATGCATCAGGAACTGGGCAAGTAATTATCAACGGCGGTATTTTTGAAGCTGCTAAACCAGAATGGACATTGAACTGCAAAGATGCTGATTACAAAGCTGGAACAGCAAATATCATTGTTAAAGGTGGCTCATTCAAAAACTTCAACCCAGCAGACTGTACAGCTGAAGGAGCAGGTACAAACTTTGTTGCTGAAGGATATAAAGTAGTCAAAGAAGGCGACTACTACGTAGTTAAAGCTGTTTAATAAGTATTTAACTATTAAATTAATTAAAATTATATAAAATTGGTAATTAGAGGCGACACCTCTTTTTATATTTACAGAAAACATAATTATAGGAGGAAATTAAATTATGGCTGAAAAAAAATTAAATGTTCGTTTAAATCTTAAGTACGATTCTTTTGAGAATTGGCAAAAATCAACCTTAGTATTAAATGCTGGGGAAGCTGCTGTTGCGTATATCGAATCTGGTAATACACAAGAAGTTAATAGCGTTGCTACTCCTCAAGTATTAATCAAAATCGGTAACGGTAAAGATGTATTCAAAGATTTACCATTCGTTACTGCTAAAGCTGGAGATGTTTATGGTTGGGCTAAAGCTGCTGTAAAACCTGAATATCAAGCTAGCGAAATTAAAGGTTTAGAAGATTTCATCGCTGGTGAAATTCAAGACACAAATACAAAATATAAATTAGAACAAGATGCTAACAACGCTCATGTTATTCGTTTATATTCTCAAGACTTAGGTGCTACAGAATGGACTGAAGTAGCTTCAATCACAACTGCTGATACAGTTTATGATGACACTCAAGTAAAAGCAGACATCAAAGCTAACTCTGATGCAATTGATGCTTTAGAATTATTAGTAGGCTCTGATTCAGTTGCTACTCAAATTGGTAATGCTATTGCTGCTTTAAAATTATCTGAAACTTATGCTGCTAAATCACATACACATACAAAAGCTGAAATTACAGATTTCGCTCACAACCATGAAATGGGAGAAATCAACGGCTTAGCTGACGCATTAGCTGGTAAAGAAGCAGCTGGCGAAGGTGCAAGAGTTGAAGGATTATTAAACTCTTATATTGGTACAAATGATGCTAGAGTTAAAGCTGTCGAAGATGATTTAGCTGGTTACAAAACAACTAATGATGCTGTTATCGCAGCTATTAAAGATGGCGCTGCTATCGATAGCTTCGGAGATGTTGAAACAGAATTAGCTAAATATCAACTATCTGGCAACTACTCTGTTGAAGGCCACAAACATGTAATGGCTGACATCACAGATTTAGCTGATGCAATGGCTTTAAAAGCTGACAAATCAGAAGTTGAAGGCGCTTTAGAATTAAAAGCTGATAAATCTGACTTAGAAGCATTAGCTGGTAAAGTTGGTACAGTTGCTGAAGGTTCTACAGTTGTAGGAATGATCGAAGTTGTTGATGGTAAAACTGGTACTAACGCTGGCAAAATCGCTACATTAGAAGGCAAAGTTGCTACATTAGAAGCTAATGGATATGATGATACAGAAGTTCGCGGATTAATTTCTGACAACGCTGAAGCAATCGAAGCATTAGAAGGAACTCATGCTACAGATAAAGCTGCTTTAGAAGGTGCTATCGCTTTAAAAGCTGACAAAACTGCTTTAGAAGAAGAAATCGAAAGAGCTAAAGCTGCAGAAAAAGCTAATACTGATGAAATCGCTCGCGTTAATAGTGTTTTAGTTAAAGCATTAGATAACAATGACGAAGGTTTAGATTCAATTAAAGAATTAGCTACTTGGGTTGATACTCACGGCAAAGAAGCTGCTACAATGGCTGAAGGTATTTCTCAAAATGCTGAAGATATTGATGTATTAGAAGGACGTATGGATGATGCTGAAGCTGCTATTGAAGCATTAGAAGCAGATACACATACTCATGAAAATAAAGGTGTATTAGACGGTATTACAGCTGAAAAAGTTGCCGCTTGGGATTTAGCAGAAGCTAACGTTCAGGCTGACTGGAATCAAAATGATGAAACAGCTGACGATTATATTAAAAATAGACCATTCTATACAATCGGAGAAGCTCCACTTTTATTCACTACTCAAGGTATTGAACCAACAATGAATATGGGCTATGTGTGGTCAAACGTTCAAGCTATTCCAGATTACCACTCTTGGATGCCTTTTGAAGCTGGCAAAACATATGCAGTTGTTGTTCATACTCAAAATTCAGGCGACATTTCATTAGAAGTATTATGTTCAACTAATGGTAAGCTTGAATTCGAATATGAATCAGAACATAGCAATGGTGGCATGATGTATACAACTATGACTATTACGGATAACGCTAATGGTCATTCTGCTTACAATGTAAGAAGCAGCAATATGCCAGAAACTATCTCTGTTTACAATGGTGTTACTACTATTAAACATCTTGATGACAAATTTATTTCTTCTAATATCGCACGTACTGCTGACTTATTAGCATTAGAGGGTCGCGTTGACACTACTGAAGGCAAAATTGCAGTCTTAGAAGGTAAATTCACTGGTACTCATGAAGGTTCAGTAAGCAATATGATTGCTGTTGCTAAACAAGAAGCAATCGATACTGCTGCTGAAGATGCTACATCAAAAGCTAATCAAGCATTAGTAGATGCTAAGGCATACGCTGATGCAGAAGATGCTAAGATCGAAGAAAGAATTGTTGCATTAGAAGCTGCTGACGAAGCTCAAGACGGTTTATTAGCTGGATTACGTACTGATGTTGATTTAAAAGCAACAAAAGCTGAACATGATGCTTTAGCTGAAGTTGTTGCTGCAAAAGCTGCACAAGCTGATTTAGAAGGCGTTGCTGGTCGCGTTGGAACTTTAGAAACTGAAATCGTTAAGAAAGCAAACGATGCAGACTTAGCTGCTATTGCTAAAACTGGAAGTATTGCTGATTTAGTACAACCAGAAGATTTAATTTTAGTATTAGATTGCGGTAACTCTGGAGTAACTGCTTAATTTTAACTTAATATTATTACTGACTCTTAGAGGGGACTAACACTCCCCTCTTCTTTATTTTTTTAGAATTAAAAAGATATTTTTATTAAAATGGAAAACAAAGGTGAAACTTGAAATAGACAGCTTTACCTTACTCGAAAGAACCTGAAATGATGGTTCGAAAGGAGGAAATATATATGTCTGAAAAGACTTTAAAAACTAGAATTGTGCACAAGCACGATACTGAGGCTAACTGGAAGTTGGCCACAAATTTTTCTCCATTAAATGGGGAACTTATTATTTATGATGAAGATGCAAATTATTCATACAAAAGAATGAAATTGGGTGACGGCACGACAAACGTTAACTCTCTTCCATTCATTGATGATGCAATTAAAGAATTAATTCCAGAAGATACTACAATCGACTACTCAGAATTAGAATTTGACACTTCTGAAATTGTTGGAAGTGCTGCAAATATTAATCTTGCAACTGTTTCATTCTATAATTATGATGATTCATTACTTTATGGGCAACCAACTGCTATTGGCGACGACTGTTCTGATATTGTTGCTGATGGCTTAATTGACGCTCCAACTAAACCAGCTACTAATGAATATTCTTATACTCATAGTGGATGGAGTTTATCAAAAGACGGTAGCGCTGATGCTAACGCATTATCTAATATTACAGAAGATAGAGTTGTTTATGCTACATATAATACTGGAGCTAGATATTATACGGTAAATTTCTACGATGGCACAACTTTAGTAGATACTGTGCAAGTAGCATATGGTGCAACAGCAACAACGGACTATATGAAAGACGATTATTACATAAGCGGTTATGAACCAAGCAATGTAAATATTACGCAAGATACTGATATTATGATTCAATTTGAATACGATGACGGTTATATTAAAGATGATTGGGACGTAATTGCACAAAATGTTTCTAATGGTACATATCAACAAAAGTATGCTGTTGGTGATATGAAACAATTGCAACTAACAAATATTTCAGGTGATAAATATACTATTGATTTTGAGATTATTGCATTAGACCATGATACTTTAGAAACAGGTGGGAAAGCAGGATTAACATTTTTAGCAAAACAAACAATTAGAACAGGCGGAACAATTCCAACATCTGGGTCAACATATCTATGGGGAAATTATGATGGTGGATGGAGACATGTGATCCAAACAAATATTTTTAATGAATTGCCAGAAAAATTACAAACAGCAATTAAACGAGTAGTAAAATCGTCAACAAATACTTATGCTAATAAATATTTTTGTAATGATACTTTATGGGTGCCATCTGCTGAAGAAGTTACTTGCTTTAATACTCAACAAAATAATGATTATGATGAGCCATATGAGTATTTAGCAACTGCTTCCAACAGAATAAAAATTTGTGCTGAAACAGGTACAACATTACAATACCCTGTTAGAACAGCTGGTGGAAGTATTGGCGCAACTAGTTATGGTGGTATGGCTGTAAAAACAGATGGTTCGGCAAATTATACTTATTCACATACACAATCAAGAGGGTATTTTGACAGTTTAATTGGATTCTGTATTTAGTAGATGAGATTTTATGTATAAGCCAATAAATTCATTAACAATGCTATTTGGAATCTTAAATCCAATATCAGAGGGGTATCTCTCCCCTCTCTTTTTTATGAAAGGAGCTGAATTAAAATGACAATTTTAGAAGCTTTAAAAAGATTGAGAGATGACCTGAAATTATGGGTCACAAATAACTTAAATACTAAAGTTGATAAATCTGATTCTGCTTTAACAACAGAAAGTAAAACAGTAATTGGTGCTATCAACGAATTAAATGAAGAAATTAACAACGTTTCGTCATTAGAAGTATCTGATACTCAACCTACAGAAGAAAATGTAGACTTATGGATCAACCATACTGCTGTTGGCGAATTCGTTATTCCAGAAGTCAACGACGCTACTACTAGTACAGTAGACACTTGGTCTTCTAAAAAGATTAGTGACGAATTAGCTAACGCAGGTGGCGTTAAAACTGTTAATGGTGTTGCGCCTGATGCAGACGGCAATGTAGAAATTAAAGTCTCTACAGAAGATGTTAACGTTGATTTGAGCGATTATTATACAAAAGACGAAGTTGATGCTGCTGCCGGTGAGATGATGTCTTATTTAAGCGCTTCTATGGAAAACAAAGTTAATTCTAGTGATTTAAATAATTATTATACTAAGAATCAAATGGATGCTATGGAATTCATCACCCTTGATGACATTGACGCTATTTGCGGAACTGTTATTCAAGATGCTAGTGTTAGCGAGGTGACATTCTAATGAGTAAGATTATTGCAAATCGTGCTGATATTGTTGCCATTGCTGATGCTGTTAGAAGCAAAGCTGGCGTAAGCGGTCAGATGACATTAGAAGAAATTGCCACTGAGATTGAAAGTATTGAAGCTGGTGGTAGTGAAATTCAAAAGGCATCAGTTACATTATCATTTCCTATGGACGCTATGGCTATATTTGAAACATATGATGATGAGCTAAAAGTATTAAAACCAGCTATGTTATGTATGTATGGAATAAACATGAATAACCAACAACCATTTTCAAATTCAGCTGCTATTGTTGGTGGTTTGGCGTATGTTGTATTCCCGCATAATAAATATACATGGAACGTTGTAATTACTGGTAATTTGGAAGTTGTACAAAACCAAAAATATTTTGTTGCAATACGAGTTTTAGGTGATGGTACAGCAACTATTACTAAGGCTTAATATTTGTAGGTAATTAATTATGATAGGTTATGAAACTACACAACTAATACTACACTATGAACCATTTATTAAAGTTTTTTTATTTGGTTTAATGGTGTTGTTGTTTATTGATATTTTACTTGTCGTTGCGGTTCGCTATTTAGTAAAAGAATGTGACAGAATGCATGTACAAATCGAATTAGTGAAACGTGGACATGTTAATCATACTCCAGATGATTTAGACAAATTTATTGAAGAATATCGCAAAAAGATGTAGGGAGAAAAATAATAATGACAAATACAAATGATAATATCATTTTAATTGTAAAGGAGGGAATTAGATGGCAAATACATCAATAAAACAAGCATTTGAGAGATTGTGGCAACATACAGTTGCGGCTATTGCAAGTGCTAAAACTGAAATTAATAATAAATTAGATGCTAAAGCGTCTACTGATCATACGCATGATGAGTACGCAACTTCTTCACATTCGCATAACTACGCCGGCTCGTCATCTGCTGGCGGCTCTGCAACGAGTGCGATTAAATTAGATTCTTCTGCTGGCTCTGCCACTCAGCCAGTTTATTTTTCTGGTGGTAAACCTGTAGCAACTACTTATACTTTAGGAGCATCTGTTCCAAGTGGTGCTAAGTTTACTGACACAACTTATTCGGAAGCAACGACAAGCAAGAGTGGTTTAATGTCTGCTGCCGATAAAATTAAATTGGACGGAATTAGTGAAGGTGATTTTGGCGGAGTTACTTCATGGAATGATCTTGAAGATAAACCATTTGGTGATGATGCTGAAGTAGTTATTTTACCAACAAGGGAATATGCAATGTATCCAGCAACATCAAATAGTGGGGCATCAGTGGTAATTACAATGATTGAGATACCAAATGGTTTTACTCTTGTTGAAAATGAAATTTATAAAGTTGAACTTGATGGAGTTATTTATTCTTCTATTTGTAAAAAAATCTCAGAAAGTTCAACAAGCGAAAAGTTAGGTTTGGGAAACTTGTATAAAGCTTTTCCTTCTAGTGGTTATGAGCAAACCGGAGAACCTTTTCTAGTTCAATATGACCCTGGCTTTGCGATAGCATTGTGGGTGTATAATGAGACACAACAAACTAATCATACATTTACAATTTATGCTACTAACGGCGTTAAATTACTTGACGCAAAATATTTACCTGAAACAACTGCTACTAAAGATTATGTAAACGAGCAAATTGCTAATATGAGTGCAGCTGGCCAATCTGACTGGGAAGAAAACGATGAGACTAAAAATGCTTATATTAAAAACAAACCTGTTTATGATATTCCAAGTGTAACATTACTTGAATACGGACAAAGAACTCTTAATGCGGAAAACGAGTATCATGGTGTACTTCTTGTGGGTGAGGTTGCTGTTGCAGAAGGATGGAATCTCCAAGAAGATAAAACTTATGAAGTTACATTTAATGGCCAAGTTTATCTTTGTCCAGTGCGAACATATGTAGATGAAAATTCTACTGGTAAAGCCATTGGAAGAGTATCTGTGATGGGAGAAACAGAAGATGGAGAAACAAATGAACCGTTTGTAATTACAGTTGGTAAACTAGATGAAAACAATCAAGCCATTATGCTTATTGGGCTTATTGACTCAAATTTAAATCAAGGTGATACATATTATCTTGGCATTAATCTTGCAAGAGATTTGAAAAAGCTTGATGAAAAATATTTACCTGATGTTGCAGCTACAAAAGATTACGTTGCAGAACAATTAGCTGGCTTAGATGTAGGCTCAAACTGTGTTCAAGCAGACTGGAATGAAACAGATACAACATCATTGGCATATATCAAAAATAAACCTACAATTAGCGCAGATGGTGCAGTAGCTGTGCAATCTGACTGGGATGTTGTTGATGAGGCTAGTGCGGCATATATCAAAAATAAACCATTTGGACAAGTGAATGAAAAAGATGATGTAGTAGCTACACTTGAGGCATCATTTACTTATCAATCTGATGCAAATTTCTGGGGTAACTATATCACTCAAACCTATGGCGTGCCGGTTCCTTTAAAATCAGGAGAAACATACCAAGTTGATTGGGATGGGGTTATATACACATGTGTTGCTGAAGATATCATGTTGAATGCATTGCCGGCAGTTGCAATTGGCTACACATCTTTATTAAATGGAGTAAATAGTATAGATGCACCATTTATGATTTTTGGACTTCCTCAAAATTTAAATTATGGTGGTATATATACATTCGATACACAAGATGCTACTCATACAGTTCGCGTTTACCAAAATAAAATAACTACACATATGATTCCAACAGAGTATATTCAAGATATGTATTATATGGAACATGGAAAAACAATTGATTTATTACCTTTACAAGAACTTTCATTCTCACCTTTAACGAATATGGGTAGTACTCTTTCTTTATGGAATACAGCTTCTAGACCATTTATGCTAGAAGAAGGAAAAACTTATTTTGTTGAATGGGATAATAGTACTTTTGAATGCGTTGCCTTTAAAGGTGAACTAGGTGGAGATCAAGGCATTGGTATTGGTAATCTTGCAATTGTTGGTGGTGAAAATACTGGTGAACCTTTCTTATTAGGATGCTTTTTAGATTTTGCAGCAACGGCTTGTTATGCATTTGGACAATCATCTTCTCATAATGTGCGTATCTATGAAAAAGGTGAAGAAATTATTCATCATATTGATCCTAAATATATCAAGGATATGTATTATACCGAAGAGGGCGCAGTTGTAGACGTTGTAAAAGAAAAAACATTTACATTCTCTCTTGACGCACAATACGGAGCAATTGGAATTTATTCGTGCAATCCAGTATTCGTTGGAGAATTGTCTACGCCTTTTGTTTTAGTGGAAAATGAAACATATAAAGTCAATTGGGACAATACAATTTACGAATGCAAAGGATTGGCGTTTGACGTTGGCGGTGTAGCAGGAGTTGGAATTGGTAATGCTTCCTTGCTATACGCTGGAGACGACACAGGAGAACCTTTTGTTGTTTTATATATGCCTGTGTATGGAAGTTACGCAAATCATGTAACTTTTATGACAAATAATACAAGTTCTTCACATGCTATCAGAATATATCAAGAAATTGATGTTGTTCATACTTTAGATGCAAAATATATTGAAGGTATGTATCGTACTGAAGTGATAGAGGCTGAAGAAATTTTATCTAGTCAAGAATTTTCGTTTGAAGCACATCCAGACAGCAAATATGTATATGTAGCATCTACGAATAAAAACTTCACTCTTGTAGAAGGTGAAATATACAGAGTTTTATTGGATTGTGTAAGTTATGATTGCGTATGTGGCTCTATCGGAGACACAATGTATTTAGGTAATGCTGGACTTGGTGCTTCCGGTCAGTTTGATGCAACAAACCCATTCCTTATCCATATTCAAAATACAAGCACTTCTACAGCAGGAATTGTTACAAATTTACAAGGGACTACTCATACAGTAGGTATTACTAGATTAACCGAAACAGTTCATCAAATTCCAAGCAAATATATTGATGCCTACACTAAAGCTGAAATTGACGCAATGTTTGCGTCTTATAGAGCAGATGCAGAAATTACGTTAGCTACTTATGTAGACGAAGTTGACGCTCTACTTGGGGGTAAATAGTATGGCAGATATTCAAAGTGTTAAAACAAAAATTCAAGGATTGATTAATAAAGCCAATAACACAACCGGTGGAAACTATGCTGATTTAACCACTGCTGTAGACAATTTGATTGGTGGATATGGGCAAGGTGGCGTAAGTTCTAGTGATGTAGAAAAAGATGTAAATTTCTATGACTACGATGGAACTTTATTGTATTCATATACAATTGATGAAGCACAAGCTTTAACTGAATTGCCTGACTTACCAACACAAAAAGGGTTGATATGTCAAGGTTGGAACTGGTCACTAGAGGATATTAAAGCAAGAAATCTTAATGTTGATGTAGGGGCTACTTACATCACAGATGATGGTAAAACAAGATTATATTATACAGGAATCAATATTGCCTTCCAGTTTAATCAATCTTCAACAAATGGGGTAGTTATCGATTGGGGAGATGGCACTACAACTACATATAGTACACAAGGACAAGTGACAGCTTCGCATGTGTACTCTAAATTAGATAGCTATATAATCTCATTAGAAATAGCAGATGGGAACACGGTTTATTTTGGCGGTAGTAGTAGTTCTTATAGATTATTTAGTAGCGATTATAGCGCAGGATTTACAAAGATAGAAATAGGAAAAAACGTTACAAAACTTATGGGTTATGCCTTTTACTATGCTTCTCAGCTTAAAACCATTACGTTACCTTTAGGGATTACTTCTATAAATGCCGTCAGTATTTTTTCTTCAACAGATTTATTAAAACATTTAACTATCCCAAACACAGTAACAACATTTGGAGGACAAAATCTATTTTCATCATCAAGTATAGAAACATTATCTTTACCTAATTCAATCACAGATATAACATTGTCAGGAAAGAGTGCTTTTAGTTCATGCTATAATATTAAACGTGTAACAATACCGAATAGCATATTAAATATTGGTGACTCTTTTTTCTATAGTGCATATGGATTAAAACATGTTTATATGTCAAATACTATTAAATCAATCCAATCTAGTGCTTTTTCCTCTTGTAGAAATTTAGAATTAGACAGTTTGCCTAGTTCGCTAACTAAAATTGGCTCTAGTGCTTTTTCTGGGTGTTATAAAGCATCGTTTAAGACGCTTCCAGAAAATGTAACCATTGATGGAGGAAGTGTTTTTAATAGTTGCTACAATGTTAATTTCTCAAAATTTCCTTCTATTGTTAATTCATCCTTAATTAGTATTAATAACATATGTTCTTCTTGCTATGAATTAACTTGCGATGGTGACAACGGAGTAATTGATTTTTCTTCTGCTTCATTTACAACTATGAATGGATACAATTTTAGTAATTGTTGGAGAATTAAAAAAGTTATTTTGCCAGCTACATTTAAAGAATTTACAGGTAGATACGATTTTAGAAATTGTTATTCTATGGAGGAAATAGACTTTAGTTTATGTACTGTGGTGCCAACGATGACCTATGAAGATACATTCCTAAATCTTCCAAAAACCACAATAATTAAAGTTCCATCATCACTATTATCTTCTTGGAAATCAGCAAAATATTGGAATACAATAGCTAGTCAAATTGTTAGCGGATAACATAATTTCAACAGAAAGAGCAATTATAAAAAATAATATAGTTTCAAGCGGTTCTATTTAAAAACCGCTTTCTCTTATAAAGGAGGAAAATAAAATGCAAAAAATAAATTTTAATTTATTAAAGTATAAAAATCCTACAAGCGGTGATTTTGAACATTTACATGCATTTGTAGGCAAATCGGCTTACGACACTGCCAGAGAAGGCGGTTTCGCAGGCACAGAAGCAGAATTTGCGGCATTGTTAGCAAACGTTGCTGCTCTTGAAGCTAGAATCGCAGCGCTAGAAGCATCTGCGATAACTACAGCTACTGTTTCTGACGACGGAGAAGGTAACGTCATTTTAGGGTAATAGCTTATGGCGAATAAACAAATGAAGACACTCACTATTGGTGAGACTACGTATGAAATAAACGATCCTAACACTCTACCTTTGGATGGCAGCAAAACTATGACTGGCACTCTTATCATGAAAAAGGTTGATAATGGTCAAGGTGAATGGTATAAAAACCATAATGAAACTAAAGATCTTGGTACTGTTATAGTAGATAAAGACGCCAATGGTAATTCTGCTCGTATTGGGGCAAGTGCGCTAGCTCAAAATATTTATGCTGCTTTGTCTAGTCATAACGGTAATAATATGTTTGAACTTTTTGGTGAACATAATACAGCACTATTAAATGAAACAATTAAACACAATATTAAAACATATAATAGTTTAACTCAACTTGGTTTGACTGGCGGAAGTGAAACTATTGCAAGTATCGTACAAGCAATGGTTCAAGATTCACAATTAGTATACTACGTTGGTTCTAGCGGCTTTAATACTAGTATCTATCCTACCGCTTTTGGGACTTTATTGATTATTAAGAAGACAAATATTAGAACGATGTTATTTTTCTTAAGCACAAATAACGATCTTTATACAGGTCATTACTATATTTCAAATGGCACTGAAACTTGGTCTGGTTGGGAAAGAATTGTTAAAAATGATGAAGTATCAAATCCTAACTTATTAATTAATAGTGACTTTAGATATCCTATTAATCAACGCGGCTCAACTACTTATGCGACAATTGATTATACTATTGATAGATGGGTAGGTCGTAATGCTTACACTCAAGTATCTATTCAAAATAAATATATCAGAGTCAAGGCTGCAAGCGGATCTGCGTCTGAAGGAGCTATTGGAATCAATCAACCATTAGATAATCTTGATAGATTATTAGGTAAGAACGTAACTTTATCGTTTAAGGTAAGAGGTGTGAGTGGCTCTGGTAAATGGAGATTTGGTATTGTAGAATCTACAACTATTAATGATACTGACGCCCTTGTTCCAACAAATATGACTAATCATATTTTAGTATCTGCGGCTGGTACATATTCATTAACTGTTACTCTTCCAGCGACATTAAATTATAAACATTTATGTGTGAGTGTGCTTTCTGAATTTAATGACACTTATGGTTTAGCTGAGGGCGATTCTATTGATATTGAATGGATGAAGTTAGAATATGGTGCTATCGCTACTAGTCTTCCTATCAGACAATCTGATACAGAAGAGTTGTTGAAATGTCAAAGATATTATTACAAACCATCTGTGTCATTGACATCTCTATTTACGGGGTATTTAAATTCAACTTGTAAGCAAATTGTGTTCGGTGTACAATTCCCTGTTTTAATGAGAGCAATACCGACAATGTCAACTCCAAGTGTAATTGTTAGAACTGCTGCTGGATTGTCACCGTTGACTCCGGGAAGTAACGATCCTTTATTCCCTGACAGCTTAACGATTAGTAATAGTAAGCCGGAAAATATAATGCTTGTTATTATGCAAATGAATGACGGAAGTGCTTGGGCTGATACATCATTGGGCAATACAATATGCAGCGTAGCTGTAAATAATTATTTAGAGTTTAATGCTGAAATTTATTAAAAACTTAGGGGCGAGAAAAATCGCCCTTTTTTTATTTTAAGGAGGAATTTATATGAAAATATTATTAATAGCAGGTCACGGAAACGGAGATTCAGGAGCTGTAGGCTGTGGCTGTCAAGAATATAAATTAACTAGGGAGCTGGCAAGCCTGATTGCAGCTGAACTAAAACAATATGCAACTGTGGCGATATATAATCAAAACAGAAATGCATTTCATGATGCCTCAAATGGCACATTTAATATAGGAGCATATGATTATGTTTTAGAATTACATTTTAACGCTTTTAATGGTAATGCACACGGAACTGAGTGCTATGTAACTTCAAGAGAAAATGGTATTACTGTTGAACAAGCTATTATGAGAAATTTAGGAAAATACTTTACACTAAGAGATAACGATTCTATCTTTGATGGTGTTAAACGTGAGAATTTTCTTGTGATTAACAGCGTTAAAGATAAAGGTATGAGCGGAGCTTTATTGGAAGTCTGTTTTATCGACAATATGAGTGATATGTCAGTATATCAAGGAAATAAACAAAATATTGCCAAGGTAATAACTGCTGGAATTGTAGAAGGCTTTGGCTTAGAAGAAATTGCTAGTAGATTACAAACATTATATCTTCCTGCTAGTGAAGATTCTTGGAGAGTATATCCACTAAACAAGGCGCCAATGATTGGCAATGAATGTGGATATTTAAGACCAAAGAAATTTGGCGGATTAACATATGATATACTTGCTTGGCCTCAAGATGATGTGGTGACTATTAAGACACAAGATTATGGCAAAGTTAATATTTATGTTGGTGCTGACACACCCGCTGTAATAAAGTAAAAATTTGTAAAAAATAAGTGTTGACATTGTAAAAATTTGGTATATAATATGTATGTACTCACCCAAGAGTACATCTCATAAATGGCATTGACTTGTGAGACGGTCATTGCGCATATCTCCTTTCTAAATACACGGTGTCGGCTTTGCTGACGAAAACAGTGAATTAAAACCTATGCGAAGATCATAGTAAGTAACATAGGGATCATATTTCGGCGACTGTTGTAACCTTGCGGGAATATGATGATCTTGTTCTTTTAAATATAGACTAGCATTTTATTTTTCATTTCAATCATATTCGTTAATTTATTGTTGAATTCTTTATTAATCATTAATGCATTTTTCGTCATATTATTAGCTAGTCTATATTCAAAAGGGTGTGATCGTCCCCTTCTCTGTACGCAGAGACACTCTGATAGACGGTGTATTAGTCTATCTCATCTGGACTTGTAGCGCAATTGGCAGAGCACTCGACTCATAATCGATCGGTTCACGGTTCGACCCCGTGCGAGTCCACCAAATATGACTTGTAAATCCACGAGGTCGTGGAGCACGCCTGCTAAGCGTTGCGTAGGTGAGAACCTATCTCTTTCGACTAGAGTGCAAGTCGCCAAATATAGAGAAGTAGCTTAATGGTAAAGCGTTGTGTACACGTACAACAGGGATTGGGTATGTGGGTTCGAATCCCACCTTCTCTACTAAATCGGAGAGTGATGTAATCGGCAGCCATGCCAGTCTTAGAAACTGGTGGATATTTCCGTGTGGGTTCAAGTCCCACCTCTTCGACCAAATATGCACCTGAGCTTAACGGAAAGCGTTCTGTGGATCGGCAAAGTGGGTTCAACTCCCACCGGGTGCTTACATCAGGGAATTGGTGTATAGGGTAACACAGCAACTTCTGAAATACAAAAAGGGTGAGATTCCCTTGGAGTTGAAGAACCACGTTCGAAACTTGGCTTCCCTGTTATATATGCAATGGCTGTCCAGCACGAGGACGCTAAAGACAATAATGTGTCTCCACAACTAACGCTTACATATGGTAAGTATTGTTGGGTGGGTAATCGGCTAACACAAAGATTAGTTTGAACCATGCAGAGACTGTGTGAGTAACCAATCTCACCCATTGCTAATAAGCCATGAAGTGGCAATAACACGTTACTGGTTCAACCGTGATACACCACGGGGAGTACAAGAGAGCCTGCAAAAAGAAAACTTCCATGTGTGGAGCGTGGCCACACAATAACAAGATTCGGGTTTGAGGTAAAAGCTGCCCTGCCTAGTTAGCACGCTATGAAGTGCGAAACCTCATTAAATATGCCGCGTACAGAACTTGGCTGTACAATTTATACATTCTAGTTTGTGGTTCGTAACTGCGCGGGCGGATAGAATGTATAACACGAGAAGATATATCTGACCTGTGACAGCAATCGTGTATAAACAGAAACTTGACAGGAAAGAGGCGAACTTGGCAACGCTTGGAGAGGTCAACTTGAACAATCTTATGATTGTATCAAGAGAACATACTGCAGATGTTACAATGGTTGACTAGTTATATTAGGTTTGGTTGGGCTGATATGACACACTTAATTAAAGCGACAATGAATTAGGGAGTAGAAATTAATCTACTCCCTTTTTTTGGCTCAAAATTGACAAAGCAACTATTATGACAATAATGAGCCGTGTATATATTGTGGAAGAGAGATACCCCACCACTCCCCTACTCTTTTAGAAGTATACCCTATGTTCTATGCGATATGCAAGCACAAATTATTTTTAGGCTCTACAAGACGCGTTATGTTGCTTGAGATAAAATGGTTACGGCAAATAAAAACAAACGCCCTACAAGCTGTATGGAGCTCACAGGACGTTTTAACTATACTATCTTGGTGATGCCTTGCTTTTTGCATGTTGTATCTTGTATCCATTTGCTGATTAAAACTAAGTCTTCCAAACTTGCACGGTTGGTAACTACGCATGGGTCGGGTTCTACGACGGTGGATATTCCGAGCATAGTATAGGCTTCTTCTATTGGCTTAATAAACTTCGTCTTTTGAACGTTGGTCTCACCTTTTTGGATAATACCCATTTCAATTAATCTATCAGCCAAAGGCTTAAATGTTCTGTAGTAGCCATAATTATATCCATTAGCTCTCAGATATTCTACTACATCTTTATAATAGAATTCGCCGTCTTTATACATCTTATCCACTGCAGCCTTAATATAAGCCAATTCTCTATTGAATGTAATAAATGCTTCTGGATCAATTACAGCATTAAGATTTCCTCTCATTGTAATAGCAAGTCCTTTTTCGTAGTGAACGTCAATGCGCTCTACTAAAATAGATATTTGTTTCTTTGTCATTGTTTCGTTAATTATGATGTCATCAAAGATATCTAGTGCAGTTTTTAAATTACCCCTTACATCTTTACTAGATTTAGCTATTTCTTTTTGGTCTTCAATTTGAGTCTTAAGACCTTTGACCTGCATCATCTTCTCGTTTATCATTTCTCTATAGGTATCTTCAATGATATCGCTTATGTCTGGATTTTTAATAATTTCTTTAGTCTTTTGTGTTATTAAAGATTTTAACTCTTTGTCAGCTCTGTTTAATCTGTCTTCAAGTTGTTCTAGCGCATTGACACTTCCGCTGCCTCCGATTTGTTTTAATTCTTTTTTTATGGTATTATCTAATTGCTCTATATTATCGGCAAGCGATTGTCTACATTGCATTAAATAGACTCTTAATGCGTTCATAATATCTTTTTCGTATACCTTATTATGATCGCAATACTTAATTCCCAGCGTGTGATACGTCCTACATACATAGAAAGTTTCTTTTTGAGAGCCATTGCATGGAGTCATCGTCTTGCCACATTTTGCACAAAATATCATACCGCTAAATGTATTGGTATACTTAGGATTACCTCTATACTTGTTGCGGTCGCGTTCTTGCATTAATTGTTGTGCCAAATGGAATGTTTGCTCGTCTATAATCGCTTCATGGTGATTTGGGAATTTTATATGAGTATCTTTGTCTGTAAATGTCTTTTTGCCATTTATGCCAACTGTCTTTGTTTTGTGTTGTACTAAGGTACCGATATAAAATTCATTATTGATAATTCTTCTTACAATAATCGAAGACCATGTTTTAGCTTCATTTTTATAAGGCTCCAAGCCCAATTCTTCTCTTTGTATATTTTGCGCTTGGGTAGGTGTTGGAATACCTTCGTCTGTTAATATTCTTGCTATAGTGTGACCTCCAGCTCCTTGAGTATATAGCTCAAAAATCTTTTTAACATATTGTGATGTTACAGGATCAACTTCAAACGCTTTCTTTCTTCCATATATTCTTCTATAGCCGTATGGAATCATACCAATCCATTCGCCAACATTTTGCAAAGCTGCTATTGCATTTCTTACTTTTTTACTACAGTCTTTGATATAAAGCTCGTTAAACCAAGTTTTAATTCCTATCATACTATCGTCGTCTTCTAAGTTGTTGAAGTCGTCGTTAATCATAATAAGTTGTTTGTTTAACTTGGTCAATTCTTCTATAAATAGAAGTGTCTTTGCATTATGTCTTCCGATACGAGATAGGTCTTTTACTATAACCATATCTATTTTATCATCTTGTAGATCTTGTTTAAGCTTGTCAAATGCGGGACGTGAAAATGAATAGCCTGACCATCCTTCATCGCAAAAATATTCGCTAATAAAAAGTCCATTATCTTTTGCATATTGATTTATTATTTTCTTTTGATTTGCTATAGATACAGACTCGTCGTTTCCGTCCTCCTTTCTAGATAATCTAAGGTATGCTACAACCTTTAAATATCTCATAACCATCATTCCTTTGTTATTATATTTTTTATGATGTTCCAACCGTGTATGTATTACTTACTTACAGTGTACTATATTCTGATAATTTTGTAAATACTGAATCTTTATGAAGCTTTATATTCGGTCTTGATTAATTCTTTTAGAACGCTGAGAATATCGTTATCACCTGTAATATATGCGACTGTTCTATCTCCATTATTTGCATGCTCATTTATGTCTGTTTGCATTTCATCCGTGTTATTGTAATGTTTATATATTATTAAATTCATTTTTTATCACTTCCTCCAATATTAAAGGGTACTTGTCTTTCGATGAGTACCCTTTTTTTTGTTTTTAGTCTACGTCTGTTCCTTCGCAGATCATTTCTTCGATAGCTGCGCGATTTTCTAACTCCATTACAGTCATAATGGTATAGTTACTTAAATCGCACAATGTGTCTATTAATGATTCGTCTGCTGTGCCATCTGAGTGTGTTAATATTAATTGTTCTAATCTATTAAACTTATCACTCATTCTAGTAAGAGCTGCAATTAGTCCGTATTTTTGAACGCTAATTCCGAAACTATCTCCGTATTTTTCATTTTTTTGTGCGTATATTTTATTTAATTCTTCACACAATTCTTTATGTCTTTGTACTTTATCCATTTCCTTTTTCTCCTTTGGTAATACAATATCTACTGGTTTAACTGGCGCTGGCACTTCAAATATAGGTTTAAAATATTTGTCTAATTCTAACTCACTGCATAGAATAGATACATCGTAAAAACCATTGTACATTTCTATTCCATTTGTTGTTATGTGTGTAATTACAAACTCTTTGCCTTCAAAATCATATCTATCCATATATGGCATATCGCCGCCAAGATATTCATAACGGTCTTTAATTTGGTATTTCATAACTATTTACCTGATGAGCCGAAACCGCCTTGACGAGAACCGCCATGACTGTCGTTATCGGCAACTAAGTATTTTACAAAAATACCTTGCACAACTCTTTCGCCTTTTGGAATAATGACTTCTTCATTTGAGTTGTTGATTAAAGCAATGCCGATGTTGCCATCGTTACTTGGGTTAGAATAGTAGTCACTGTCAATAATACCTGTATTATTCTTCAACATAACGTTCTTTTTAACACCAATAGAACTTCTAACAAATAATAATAATACTTCGTCTTCTTGCATATAAGCCTTAACATCCAATGGAATAATGCCTGTGCATCCATGAGGTGGAATTGTAATTTGGCATGGAGTATAAAAATCATAACCTGCTGAGCGCTCTGATCCGCGCGTAGGTAGTGTGATTTCTCCATTAGTTTTTCTCATGTAGTCTTGTACTACTTCAAATCCTCTGTTTTTCTTCATTTTTATTTCTCCTTATAATTTTAACTAGTTTAATGTTGTCGGATCAACATCGAATGGCTCCGCATCTTCTAATCCTTCAAGTATATCATTAAAAGCAACTTGCACATCTATACCCCTGTCTTGTAACATAACAGCCAAATGTGAGATTGCTAAAAACAACTCATAGTCGCTTATCATTTTGTCTTCGAAGTTAGTATATGTTGCCGGTTCGTCAACGTCTACTAACACACTAATTTCTTTCTTCATTAATGTGTTCATCCTTAATTAATGTGTGTTCGTTGATTTGATCTTCAAACCCTTTTTGATATTCACGTAACTCTTTTAAGAATGCATGAGTTTTATTAAAGCCACAGGTAATATGTTCAGGGCAAAACCCATTTCTGTAAGTACATTCTCTTACACAAGCGTCTGCCAACTCTGACTCAAACTCTCTGACAGCATTCATAATTACATTCCACACATATCTAGTTTCGTAACTAGCACAGTTACAAAATCTTTTACGTGAAATATTAATGAATGATTGGAAGTTGCCATCGAATTTCATATCTTGTAATGTATTTCTGTTTGGCGTTTCGTCACAATTATATCTATCATATCTAAAACTAGCAACAAATGGTGTAAAACCATTATGGTGTCTAACAAAATGACCTATGACGAACTGAGGACAATTATATACGTTAATAATTAAATGCCCACATCTAATAACAGAATGTTCTGCTCTTAAAATCTTTCTTTTCCATTTACTATCAGGATATTTTCCTACAATTTTATGAATAGTAAATAATGCAGCATTTTTAATTTGTTGCCACATATCTTCGTGCCATACTACTTCTACTCTTAACTTTGATAAATCAGCTTTTTCTTGTCCCATAAATTAACTCCTTATTTCTTATAATCATCCGTATACCAAATTTCACCGCTTGGAACATCAGGATGTCCTTCAGGAGCATAACCTAACCATTCCCACGCAGCTGCATCACGGTATCTTTGTTTTGCGTTGCCTTTAAGATATTTAACTTTATTTGTCATTAAAGCATCATGCAGTTTGTCTTTGTCTGCACTATTCATAGCAATGTGCATGACATTTAACTTATGATCTTTATCGAGTTCGAAACCTAATGCAGTGTAAAACTTAGCAAGATCATAAGTTTCATCAATAATCTTTGTGTCATAAGTAATCTTATTTGTAAATTTACTTAAATCAATCATGTCTGTCTCCTTTCTTAGCAAAAGCACTTTGTCGTTTGTGTCAACAAATAGTACTTCTAAGCAAAGAAATATTACCATAAATTTGTAAAATGTCAATCCAAAAAGATTAAAAACAACGCCAGCAATTATTGTCAAGAAAATAATCCAGTTGATTGCTGATGAACGAGCAATTGTTAAGAATAAATGTTTAAACGCTCTTAGTTTTCTTTTCATCTGTTTTGTCCTTTTGTACAACTGCTTTGTCAATTGCTCTTTGAATCATTTTTGGTGTAATGCCGTGCATCTTTAAGAAAGCGTACATGAAAGCTTTTTCTAGATCCATTTCATCTAGACTGCATTTTTTAACCACTGCTTTTCGACCTTTGTTTTTTCTATCTCTTACAACAGTTGCTTTTGGATTTAAAATAATTTCGCAATCTTCTAATTTTGATAATGTTACAGAGTCGTCATGTCTTAATGTAAAAGAGAATGCATTTTGATTTAAGTCGTATTTATAGATTGTATCCATATTTTCCTTTTCCTTTCTCTTGTGAGTTCTATATATTCCATCTCAGACACGTTAGAGATCTTCGCGACAATTTGTATTCAGAACACTGAACGAGTCTGAGAGTGGCTATATATGGCTTAATAGCCATAAATCTTTTTTAATGCTTTTTTAACTTCTTTGATTGTACTACCGATATACTTAAATTGTTTGTCGGTAGTAATCATATAAAATTCGTCCTTTTTGCCTTCGTATTGATCTACGTGAAGAGCGATATTGTATTTAGCTTCTAACTCTTCCATAGCTTGTAGGTTGACTTCTAGATTAAACATGTTGTTATCCCTCGTTTTGCATTTTATATGCTTGAATGACATTTAATACAAGTTGAGCTGTTGTAAGCGTCCCGATACCTCCCGGAACCGGAGTAATAGAACATTTCGTATCTTCAAATGCTGCGGTGTCAATATCTCCACACAATTTACCATTCTCATCACGATTAATTCCTACGTCAATCCATGTTTGTTTTTTATCTGTAAAGAAATCATGCAAGAATTCATCGTAGTAATAATTAATATAATCGCTATCAAAAAATTTTGCTTTGCCAATTGCAGTGATGACAATATCTGCGCTGAATACGTGCTGATGTAAATTACCACTCTTGCTGTGACAAACATTTACTGTAGCGTTTCTATCTAAAAGTAACTTTATTAATGGTTTGCCGACAAGAGCACTGCGTCCAATTACGCATACATTTTTACCACTTAAATCTTCAGGAAGTAAATGCATAATCCCTTCAGCTGTGCAAGGAACTAAACATTTTTGTCCACTCCATAATCTTCCGATACTTTCAGTTGCAAGGCCGTCTGCGTCCATATACCACGGAATAATATCAAGTAATTCCTGTTGATGTGATTTTAAATGGTCAGGAAGAGGTAGCTGAAGCATAACTGCGTTTACACTTAAATCGTAGATAGCATCATAGATAACCTTCTCCACATCATTCACAGAGAATTCTTCTGACAATTTCATATGGACACATTCAATGCCAACTTCCTCGCACGTTTTTAATTTATTGCGAATATATACGTTACTTGCCGGATCGTCTCCTACTTGAATTACAACAAGTTTAGGCTTTCTGCTAAATTTTGCAACTTCTTGCTTCGCTTCTTCAAGCATTTCAGCTCGAATCTTTTTACAATCAATTAAATTCATCTTGTTTTCTCCTTTATATATTCCCAGTCAACACCATGATATTGTAGCATTCTTACTGGTCTAAACTCATTACTATCATCAAATATTCCCCATGTACTAGTAAGATTGTCCATATACACTGGATATTTGACGCCAGTAACGAAGTTTTTATCGCAGCTGTCTACAATTAATACAGTTCTAACTGTCTTATAATATTTATCTGCCATATTACCACCACATAGCGAACAACATTTCCGCCCATAAATGACAAGCAATTTGTACGTACTTCGATGCTTCCTGTTGTTTTTCCCAGTCATAACCTTGTGTTGCTAATAAATATTCACCAGTCCATTTAATAATATAATCTAAGACTTCGGCCTGCGTGTATGTGCGACCTTCATAAGTAATTGTATGGAAATCAAGATTAATAACTTCAGAGGCCAATTCTTTATACATCATACAGTGAGAATACAACCATTCAATGAACATTTGATCCATGCCCCAAGTTTCTCTTGCGTCAAAGCCATATAATTCTCTTTGTTCTGCCCAAT
>JAEIGA010000141.1_pt1 | contig 98565 bp, 96 predicted proteins | sample 9270691 | NCBI WGS metagenome assembly JAEIGA01 (sample SAMN17057246, study PRJNA624740) | gut metagenome | biome: biome; isolation source: fecal sample | host: Bos grunniens | place: China: Xizang | collected 2019 | reverse complement strand
TCGAAGTCAGAGACAACAGATTTACAGTCTGCCCCCTTTGGCCGCTCGGGAATTCTCCCATATTAAGTTTTGTTCTTTGGGGAAATCCAACCAAAGATGGAGCTGGTGGACGGACTTGAACCCCCGACCTGCTGATTACAAATCAGCTGCTCTACCAACTGAGCTACACCAGCAAATTTAGAACGCTAAAATAATATAACACAATGAGTTCTCAAAGTCAAGCATTTTTTTAAAATTATATTAATGTATTTTTTTGTAAAAACTGTCAACAATAGAAGGGAAACAAATTTAAGGAGTGTTTTTATGAAAAAAATATCATCGTTATTTTTATGTCTGGTGTTGATTTTAGGAATCTGCTTTTCTTTGGCAGGTTGCGGTAAAAAGAACGAAGCAGTTTATTTCCTCAATTTTAAGCCTGAGTCGGCAAAGGTTTACGAAGAAATTGCTAAGGCCTATGAAAAGGAAACAGGAATAGCCGTAAAGGTGGTTACTGCTGCGGCAAACACCTATGAGCAGACGCTGAAAAGTGAAGTTGCAAAAAATGATGCACCTACAATTTTTCAGGTAAACGGACCCATAGGCTTCCAGTCCTGGAAGGAGTATTGTGCCGACCTTACAGACACAAAGCTATACAGCTATCTGTCTGATAAGGATTTGGCTATTAAGGAAAACGACAGAGTTTATGCTATACCTTATGTAATAGAGGGCTACGGTATCATATATAATAATGCAATTATGCAGAAATATTTCTCCCTGCCCGAAAAGAAAACAAAGCTTGATTCGGTTGACGATATTGACAGCTTTGAAGAGCTTAAAAGCGTTGTTGAGGATATGACAGCCAATAAGGAAAAGCTTGGTATTGAAGGTGTTTTTGCCTCTACCTCTCTTGCCGGCGGAGAGGATTGGCGTTGGCAGAGCCATCTTGCAAATATTCCTTTTTATCACGAATTGAGCAAGACCGATACAACCATAAATCCCACCCTTGCGGCTGTAAATGCAAAGGAAATCGTTTTTGAATATGCCGACAACTTCAAAAATATTTTTGACCTTTATATAGATAATTCCGTTACTCAAAAAACCCTTCTTGGTTCAAAGTCGGTAAATGACTCTATGTCAGAGTTCGCCCTTGGTAAATGTGCTATGGTACAAAACGGCACTTGGGCTTGGTCGCAGATTAGCGAGGTCAAAGGAAATACCGTAAAGGCTGGGGATATTGGTATGCTTCCTATATATATGGGCATTGAGGGAGAAGAGCAAACCGGTATTTGCGTAGGTACTGAAAATTATCTTGCCGTAAACAGTAAGGTGAGTCAGGAAAAACAGCAGAAATCTATAGATTTTCTTAACTGGCTATATAGCAGTGAAACAGGTAAAAAATATGTAAAGGAACAGCTTGGTTTTGCAACCCCATTTAATACCTTCTCGGAAAGCGAACAGCCTGATGACCCTCTTGCTAAGGAAATGGCTCGCTATATTAAAAACGACCAGGTAAAAACTGTTCCTTGGGTATTTGCAGGTTTCCCAAGTGAGAACTTTAAGACAACCTTTGGTGATGCTCTGCTTCAGTACGTTCAGGGCAATAAAACCTTTGATGAAATAAAAGAAACCGTTAAAAATAAATGGAAAAGTGAGAGAAAATAATGGAATCTAAGCAGATAAGAAAATATTTTCCCGTTTTCGCATTACCCACACTTATAGTGTTTACACTGATTTTTCTTATACCCTTTCTTGCGGGAATATATCTTTCTTTTACCTCTTTTACCACAGTTACAGATGCTACCTTTGTGGGAATAGAGAACTATATTACTGCTTTTTCCGATAGCGATTTTATAAGAGCTTTTGTATTTACCCTTGCCTTTGCAATACTCAGTGTTATAAGTATAAATGTAATTGCCTTTGCCCTTGCTCTTCTGCTCACAGGAAAGCTTAAAGGAACAAACTTTTTCCGAACGGTTTTCTTTATGCCAAATCTTATTGGCGGTATAGTGCTTGGCTATATCTGGCAGCTTATTATAAATGGTGTACTTCTAAGGTACGGATATTCTATTACCAGTGATGCAAAATTCGGTTTTATCGGACTGCTTGTGTTGATGAACTGGCAGATGATAGGGTATATGATGATTATTTATATTGCAGGAATTCAGAATATACCCACATCAATTTTAGAGGCGGCAAAGGTAGATGGAGCGTCATATTCCACCACTCTTCGCAGAATAATAATACCCTCTGTAATGCCGTCAATTACAATATGCCTGTTTCTCACAATAACCAATTCCTTTAAGCTTTTTGACCAGAACCTTGCCCTGACGGCAGGAGCACCTGCAAAGCAGACTCAGATGTTAGCACTTGATATTTATAATACCTTTTACGGCAGAAGTGGATATGAGGGTGTGGGACAGGCAAAGGCAGTGATATTTTTTATAGTGGTAGCACTAATTTCCCTACTACAGTTATACTTTACGAAAAAAAAGGAGAATGAGGCGTAATGGATAGGAAAAACAAAGCAGTACAGATAATTACCTTCGCTGTTCTCCTTATATTTTCTGCAGTGTTTCTTTTCCCTGTATTTATAGTGCTGATGAATTCCTTTAAAACAAAATTTAATATCAGCAATCAGCCCTTTGTTTTTCCAAACAGTGATACCTTTGCGGGTCTTGAAAATTATATAGAGGGTATTTCTGCTACGGATTTTCCTATGTCTTTTTTCTGGTCCTTTTTTGTTACAGTGCTGTCGGTGGGTGTTATTCTTCTTTTTACCTCTATGACAGCATGGTATATTGTGAGAAGTAAAGACAAAATTTCCAAAATCTTTTATTATCTTTTGCTCTTTTCAATGATAGTTCCCTTTCAGATGGTAATGTTTACTATGTCAAAAATGGCAAATATACTGGGGCTTGATAACCCGCTAGGTCTTGTTGTTGTCTATCTCGGCTTTGGTGCAGGACTTTCTGTTTTTATGTTCTGCGGATTTATAAAATCCGTGCCCTTGGGTATTGAGGAAGCGGCTACAATTGACGGCTGTAATCCTATACAGACCTTTTTTCTTGTGGTTCTGCCGCTTCTTAAACCAACCGCCATTACCATAGCTATACTTGATACAATGTGGATTTGGAACGACTATCTTTTGCCTTACTTGACGGTAGGTCACGACTATAAAACCATACCAATAGCCGTACAGTATTTAAAGGGCGGCTACGGAAGTGTTGATATGGGAGCTATGATGGCAATGCTGGTTCTCTCAATTGTTCCTGTAGTGCTGTTCTATCTGTTTTGCCAGAAGTATATAATCAAAGGTGTAGCGGCAGGAGCAATAAAGGGTTAAAACAAAAGAAAGCGTTAATGTTTTGGTTGACTTTTCCTCCGAAAAATAGTATGATTACTGTGTACAAATGTTTTTCGGAGGAATATACTAATGAAAAAAGTGCTGAGCTTTTTGATTTCTATATGTTTAATGCTTGGTATGGTTTTTTCTGTACCAATGTGTGCGTCTGCTATAACCATAGAAGAGGCTGATACAGATGATACCTTGTCGGCATTCTTTGACTTTGAAACCAAAGAGAATATGAGGGTTACCTCTCAAAGTCATTCAAGCGAAAAATGTGAGTGGCAGATAGATGCCATAACCAAGCTTGAGTATCATATTTCAGGTTGGGGCTTTACTATTCGTGCTACTAATCCCGTTACTGAGGCTACCTCTGCTTCAGGAAGCGTTGTAAATGCTTCAGAGTATGCATTGCGTGCATATAAGAGCACATATAATCACTGGTCTACATCCGGAGGAATTGTAGTAAACCGAATAACAGATAAAGGCACCGAGCCTTTGGTGCTTGAGGATAATACTACATATACCGTAGAATTTGATTATATGGTTAAGTCTGTTCACCTTTACGGTGAAATAACCGACCCTAATGATTCTACAAACAGCTTTTCTATTTCAAACAGTACGGAAAATATTATGTCCTTTGGATATGGATATAAGGTGTATTATAGCACAGGTCTTGCACCTATAAATCAGCCTGTAAACACTGTTGCTACATTTGCTTCCTGTAAGCCCAGCCGTGATGGTGACGGCTATTTTACTTCGGGCAGTGAGAAAAAGGAAGTAGGTAACTGGTATCATTCTTCCTATACCTTTACTACTGGAACCTTTGATTCGGTGTTCTCTGAAACAAATGCACCTTTCCTTATTTTCTACGCAAGTACGCACACAGGTGCTGATATGTATGTTGATAATATCAGAGTAAAGAAACACGTTGGTGTTAATTTTCACGGTATGGGCGGTAGCTTGGGCTCTACCACCGTTACGTCAGCCATCGGCTCACCTGTGAATTTCCCAACCGCCCAGAGATACGGCTATGACCTTACCGGTTGGTATAAGAGCGGTGACTGTAAGGAGCTTTTTACCGATACTGTACTTACAAAGGAAATGATGGGTAAAACACTTTATGCCGGTTGGACTCAGGATAAATATTCCTTTGAGGGCTATGCTCCTGCAGCAAGCGGTGCAAATGCTTCGGTATTCTCTGTATCGTCAGATAATTCTTATAGTGGGAATAAATCAATGGTCTATAAATACAGTAAAAATTCGTTGGAATTTTTGTTTAACAACAGAACTTCTGTTAAGAATTATTTTACTATAAGACCTATAACAAATGGTAAGACATATAAAATAACCTTTAAATATTATCATCAGTCAGGACCTGATGTTATAGCCTATCCCGTAACGTCATCTACCTCTAACAGCGACAATGCGGATACATATACAGGCTCTCAGATTACACTTTCTTCTGCAGGAACGGGCAAGTGGCATACGGCTACTATGGTGTTTACCGCCTCTGTTTCAAACGGAAATAATTTAGGACTTCATTTACACGCAAATACGAATACTGCTACAACCCTTTATATTGATGACCTTACCGTTACCGAGGTGGAAAACGGAAGCGGTAATCTGACTATAAACGCAGGTGCCGGAACAACAGCAGGTTCGCTTAGTCGTACAGTGGCTTTGGCTTATGGAGACAAAATCGGTCAGGAACTGGTTTATAATAACGGCTTTGCACTGGAGGGCTTCTATACAGATGCTGCCTTTACAACTAAGGTTGTCGGTGATATATTTACCTCTGCATTAAACGGTAAAACCGTATATGCAAAGTGGGGAGAAAAGGTAGACCTTACAGCAAACAGCGGTATGGCACGAAGTGGTGCATTCAGCAAGGCAAATAACGAGGATAAGCTTTATTATAACGGAAGCAATGGTACGGCTTCTCTTGCAAATGTAAATGCAGGAAACTATGTAATTGAGTTCTTTTATAAAAGTACGGAATCGGCTACAATATCTGCAGCAGGCGGAAAATTTGAGGTTTATGCCGGAGAAAACGAGAAGTGGCACAAAGGCTTTATTCCCGTAACCGTATCCTCCGCATCGGTTTTACAGCTTTCTGTTTTGGGAAATACCGCTCTTGAGATAAAGGATGTATATATAAAGAATATGAACTCAACAGTTTATGTTGCATTTGATTCGAGAGAGCACGGCGGCAATGTTGAAATTCTCTATGGTACGGCAGGCCAGGCGCTTGAATATGTAGCAAACCCTGTAGTAGAGGGAATGAGGTTTGATGGCTGGTACTCAGGTTACACACTTTTTGATTCTGATGTTTATCCATCAACATCCGTTTCTCTTACATCTGTAATGCTTGAAAATATGGTAAATGTGAAAGGTGACTGCAACGGCGATGGTAAAGTTAGTACATTAGATATAGCACTGCTTAAACTTTATCTTGCAGGACGAGATGTCGCATTGTCAGCTTGGGCAGATATGAACAGTGACGGAAATATTAATTCTGTTGACCTGGTGTTACTTTATCTGGAAGTAGTACAGTAAATAAAAAAACACCGCTCTTCTTTGAAGGGCGGTTCTTAATGGAGTGTTTTTGTGTTAATCGGTCTTATCATAAACAGTATTGCTCTTGGTGCAGGTCTTGCTATGGATGCCTTTTCGGTGTCTATGGCTAACGGACTTCATGAGCCTGATATGAAGAAAAGAAAGATACTTGCTATTGCAGGAATGTTTGCCTTCTTTCAGGCGGCTATGCCTATGCTTGGCTGGATATGTGTCCAGACTATATGCAATGTATTTAAGTCCTTTGAAAAGTTTATTCCTTGGATTGCTCTTGTTCTTCTTTGTTTTATTGGCTCAAAGATGATTTTTGATGCTGTTAAAAATAAAAACGAAGAGGAAGAATGTTTTAAGGGAACTACCTTTTGCGGCCTTATAGTTCAGGGTATTGCTACCTCTATTGATGCACTCTCCGCAGGCTTTACAATGGACGAGAGTGTGGGAGGTAATGTGTATCTTGCATTGCTGTGTGCTCTTATAATTGCAGCAGTAACCTTTATAATATGTGTTGTAGGAGTGTGTATAGGCAAGAAATTCGGCACAGCTCTTGCAGATAAGGCGGGGATTTTAGGCGGTATAATACTTATAGCAATTGGAATAGAAATATTTATAACGGGTATACTATAAAAAACACTTGCAATTTTTTATGCACTGTGTTATAATTCATTAGCTACCGTTTACTATGCTTTCGGTGACGGCCCATTGGGAACACTCACGACCGATAGCTTGGTTAACGGCGGACGATTTATCATAAAAGGAGTGAAAGAAATGACAGCAGAGAGAAAACAGGCTCTTATTGCAGAGTATGCTACTCACGAAGGTGATACCGGTTCTCCTGAGGTACAGATTGCTCTTCTTACCGAGCGTATCAATGAGCTTACCGCTCACCTCAAGGTACACGCTAAGGATCACCATTCCCGTCGCGGTCTTTTAAAGATGGTTGGTCATCGTCGTAATCTTCTTGCCTATCTTACTAAGGTAGACATTAATAGATACCGTTCCATCATCAAGCGTCTTGACATTCGTAAGTAATGGCAAAATCGGCAGACCGAATTGTTTCGGTCTGCCTTCTTGCAGTTTTCAGGTGGTTTATAATTAGCGGTAAATCGAGTATCGATATAATCGGTATTGGATTTATTGCTAAAGTAAGCCCCCTGAAGTTAAAATTAAGGAGGTAAAAAAATGTTCGAAAATTACAAAATTTATGAAACCGAGCTTGCCGGCAGACCTTTAAAGCTTGAAACCGGCAAAATGGCACAGCTTGCAAATGCAGCCGTTATGGCTTCTTACGGTGATACCAGAGTTCTCTGTACCGTTACTGCATCTGCAAAACCAAGAGAGGGCGTTGACTTCTTCCCCCTTTCAGTTGATTATGAAGAGAAGATGTATTCCGTTGGCCGTTTCCCCGGCTCCTTTACAAGAAGAGAAGGAAAGGCTACCGATAAGGCAATACTTGCTTCCCGCTGTATTGACCGTCCTATCCGTCCTCTTTTCCCAAAGGATATGAGAAACGACTGTTCTGTAGTAGCAACTGTTATGTGCGTTGACCCTGACTGTGACCCTCAGATTGCTGCAGCTATCGGTGTTTCTGCCGCTATAGCTATTTCCGATATTCCTTGGGCAGGTCCTATTTCTTCTGTTAACGTTGGTATTGTTGACGGCGAAATCGTTATCAATCCTACTCTTGAACAGAGAAAGACTACAACCCTTGACCTTACTGTTTCTTCTACTGCTGACCTTGTTGCTATGATTGAAGCAGGTGCAAACGAAATCCCTGATGATGTTATGTTCGATGCTATTATGGCAGGTCACGAGGCTAATGTAAAGGTAGTTGAGTTTATTAACTCTATCGTTAATGAAATCGGTAAGGAAAAGTTTGAATTTCAGTCTAACGATCCCGATCCTGCTATTATGGAAGAAATCGAAGCTTTCTGTATAGAAGATGTTAAGAAGGCTCTTGATACTGATGATAAGCTTGTAAGGGATGCTGCTCTTCTTCCTATTTATAACGCTGTTCATGAAAAGTTTGATGAGCGTTTTGAGGGCCAGGAAGAAAAGCTCGACGAGATTATGTATCTTGTTCAGAAACACGTTGTACGTGCTTGGCTTAAGGATGAAAAGAAGCGTGTTGACGGCAGAGGTATTGATGAAATCCGTCCTCTTGATGCTCAGATTGACCTTCTTCCAAGAGTTCATGGTACAGGTATGTTTACCCGTGGACAGACTCAGGTTCTTTCCTGTGCTACTCTTGCTTCGGTTAGCGAAGCTCAAAAGCTTGACGGACTTGATGAAGAAACCGAAAAGCGTTATATTCACCACTATAATTTCCCCTCCTTCAGCGTTGGCGAAACAAAGCCCAGCAGAGGCCCCGGAAGAAGAGAAATCGGTCACGGCGCACTTGCCGAGCGTTCTCTTATCCCTGTTCTTCCCAGTGTTGAAGAGTTCCCCTATGCTATAAGAGTTGTAAGTGAGGTTCTTTCCTCTAACGGTTCTACTTCACAGGCTTCTGTTTGCGGTTCAACACTTGCTCTTATGGCTGCCGGTGTTCCCATTAAGGCTCCTGTTGCAGGTATTTCTTGTGGTCTTATCACAGGTGATGAGGGCGTATATGGCGACTTTATGACTATGGTTGATATTCAGGGCCTTGAAGACTTCTACGGCGATATGGACTTTAAGGTTGCAGGTACTAAAGATGGTATTACATCTATTCAGATGGACTTAAAGGTACACGGTCTTACCCCTGCCATCATTAAAGAAGCTCTTGAGAAAACCCATAAGGCAAGAAATTACATTCTTGACGAGGTTATCTGCAAGTGTATTGCCGAGCCGAGAACCGAGCTTTCAAAGTATGCACCCAAGATGCTTTCTACCGTTATTGACCCCTCTAAGATTGGTGATGTTATCGGTAAACAGGGTAAGGTTATTCAGTCTATTCAGGAGCAGTGTGAGGTTACTATTAATATCGAGGATGATGGTCACGTTTACATTGCAGGTATTGATATTGACAAGTGTCAGCAGGCTCTTTCAATAGTTGAAACAATAGCTAATGACCCTGAGGTTGGTGCTATTTATAAGGGTAAGGTAACCCGTCTTATGAGCTTTGGTGCTTTTGTTGAGATTGCTCCCGGCAAGGAAGGTCTTGTTCATGTAAGTAAGCTTGATGTAAAGCGTGTTGAAAATGTTGAAGATGTTGTATCTGTAGGCGACGAAGTAATCGTTAAGGTTACCGAAATCGACGATCAGGGCAGACTTAACCTCTCCAGAAGAGATGCTCTTGTTGAAATCGAGGGCGCAGTTGTTGAAGAGGGTGCGGATGAAGAACAACCCAGAAAGCCCAGAAACAATAATGGACAGCGCCGCGGATTCAGACGCCGTAACAACGACTAATCGTCTGTAATATAATTAGTAAAAGGGACGGTTATAAAAAAATACCGTCCCTTTATTTTCAGGAGTAATTAAAATGGCAGATATTAAAAAGGAAATAAATCGCAGACGTACCTTTGCGATAATTTCTCACCCTGACGCAGGTAAAACTACGTTGACAGAAAAATTATTGCTTTACGGCGGTGCAATACAGCTTGCAGGAAGCGTAAAGGGAAAGGCTACCGCAAGACACGCTGTGTCTGACTGGATGGAGCTTGAAAAACAAAGAGGTATTTCGGTTACATCTTCTGTTCTGCAGTTTGAGTATGAGGGTTATTGTATAAATATTCTTGATACCCCGGGACATCAGGACTTCTCTGAGGATACCTACCGTACGCTTATGGCGGCAGACAGCGTTGTTATGGTTATTGATGCCGCAAAGGGTATTGAGCCTCAGACAAGAAAGCTGTTTAAGGTTGTAGCTCGTAGAAATATCCCGATTTTCACCTTTATAAATAAGATGGACAGAGATTCTCGTGACCCATTTGAGCTTATTGACCAGCTTGAAAAAGAATTTGGAATAGGTACCTATCCAATGAACTGGCCTATTGGCTCAGGTGTGGATTTTAAAGGTGTTTTTGACAGGGAAAACCGCAGAATTCTTGCCTTTGAACAGTTTAAAAAGGGACAGAATAAATTAGAGGCTATAGAGTGCGATATTACCGATACAGAAAAGCTTGACGAAATAGTTGGTCCATATCTTAGAAGTGACCTTGTTGACCAGATAGAACTTCTTGATGGTGCAAGCTATGATTTTGATTTAGAACAGGTTAGATACGGAAAATTAAGCCCTGTTTTCTTTGGCTCTGCTCTTACAAACTTTGGCGTTGAGCCTTTCCTTGAGAGCTTTTTAAAACTGACAACTCCGCCTCTTCCAAGAAATACTGTTGAGGGAACTGTTAATCCCGAGGATGATAACTTCTCAGCGTTTGTGTTTAAAATTCAGGCTAATATGAATAAAGCTCACCGCGACAGACTTACCTTTATGAGAATATGCTCGGGTAAGTTTGAAAGAAATAAAGAGTATTTTCATATTCAGTCGGGCAAACCTATGAAACTGCCTCAGCCTCAACAGCTTATGGCACAGGAAAGAGAAATTGTAGACGAAGCCTATGCAGGAGATATTATCGGTGTGTTTGACCCAGGTGTGTTCTCTATAGGTGATACTGTTTGTTCAGCAAAAAATAAGGTTACCTTTGAGGGTATTCCTACCTTTGCCCCTGAGCATTTTGCCGTTTATGAACAGGTTGATACCTTAAAGCGTAAACAGTTTGTAAAGGGTATGACACAGATAGCCCAGGAGGGTGCAATTCAGATTTTCCACGAGCCTGAAAGCGGTATGGAAAGGGTTATTGTGGGCGTTGTTGGTGTTTTGCAGTTTGAAGTGCTTGAATATAGGCTTAAAAACGAATATAATGTAGATGTAAGAAAAACACCAATGCCTTACGAACTTATAAGGTGGATAGAGGGAGATAATATAGATGTTAAAAAATTAAATCTCACCTCTGATACCAAACTCGTACAAGATTTTAAGGACAGATACTTGCTTATATTTACAAGTGAGTGGAATATAAATTGGGCATTGCAGAAAAATGAGGGACTTATTCTTTCGGAGTTTTCCAATAACTAATCTTTAAAAACAGGAGGAAATATTATGTTTGGTAAAAAATTTGCATTCGGCGTTAACTATTGGGCAAGTGAAAACGCCACTCGTATGTGGCGCGATTTTGATGAAAAGGCAATAGAAAAGGACTTTGTTGCCCTTTATAATGCGGGCGTAAAGTGGATTCGCCTCTTTCCTATGTGGAACGATTTTCAGCCTATAAAACAGCTTACTACTTGGGGAGGAACTCCTGTAGAAGTGGTTTATGAGGATGAAACACCATTGGATAACTCTCCTGAGGGAGTAGCGGGTGTATCTAAAATAATGATGGACAGACTTGAAATTGTTATGAATCTCTGCAGAAAATACGGTTTCCGCGTTGACCTTGCAATTTTTACGGGATTTATGAGCAGTATGAATTATATTCCCCGTCTTTTTGAGGATAAAAATGTATTCTGTGACCCGGTTGCTCTTATGTGGGAGCAAAAATTTATTAAATATATCGTTACCCGTTTTAAAGACCACTCTGCTTTGGGTGGCTGGGACCTTGGTAACGAATGTTCTGTTATGCGTAATATTCAGGGGGATGTTGCCGCACAGTATAGCTGGTCAATGATGGTTAGTAATGCTATCCGTGCCATAGATAAAGAGCATCCCGTTATATCCGGACTTTGCACATTTTCTACACCTACAATTACCCCCGCTTCAACTGAGGGTTGGCAGCTTCTTCCTCATGCAGAGTGCGTTGATATTTTAACCACTCATCCGTATCCTATTTTCCGTCAGCCAAATGATAAGATAAACACAATGCGTCCTGTTGTTCATACCTCTGCAGAGTGCAGTATGTATGAGGATATGGGCGGTAAAATGTGTTTTGTTGAGGAAACGGGAGCAATAGGCTATCAGACCTGTTCTCTTGACAGTGAGGCTGATTTTATCAGAAGTGATTTGCTCAGCAGCTTCCTTCACGGCTGTCATGGATATTTTTGGTGGTGCGCCTTTGACCAGGGCAAAATTGATTTTGCTCCTTATGACTGGAATAATATCGGTTCCGATTACGGACTTCTTGGCGGTGACAGAGCAGAAAAGCCCGTCAGCAAAGAAGCAAAACGTATAATGACCATTATTTCTCAGTTAGATCTTCCTAAATATGAACAGCACGCGGTTTGTGTGATTCCCCTTAATATTAACAATCCTCAGAGCCTTGCAGCAAATGTTATGTGCCTTGCCGAACAAAATGACCTTGGTGTTAAATATTGCTCTGCTATACAGCAACTGCCTGACAGCGACCTTTATATAGTACCGAGAATTGAGGGTAATGGCGCTCTTCGCAGAAGTACCGTTACACAGCTTAAAGAAAAGGCAAGAAACGGTGCTACGGTTTATATTTCGATGGGCGGTGGATTTTTAAGAATGTTCCCTGAGCTTACGGGTATAAATATAATTTCCCGTGAGGTTCCCTCAAAGGCGCTTACAGTTAATATTGACGGAGAAGAACTGCCTGCTGAGCCTAAGTATATTTATCATACAAGCAGTATCGACGGTAAGGTTCTTGCAACCTTTAGTGACGGCACTCCTGCAATAGTTTCCCACAGTTATGGAAAGGGCAAAATCATAATAAGCCTCTTTTCTCCCGAAGCACAGGTTGCTTGGCTTAAGGGAGCTTTTGACAGAGAGAATGCTCCTGCATACCGCAAGGTTTATGCTCTTATTGCAAAGAATGCAGGGGTAAAACCTGACTTTTATACCGAGAATCCTTTTGTTTGTGCTAAGGAACATAGAATTGATGCTAAACGCAGTATAATTTCACTTATGAATTATGCCGATTGTGTTCAGGAATATACAGTAGGTGCAACCGTTGCTTATCAGGTGAAAAAAGTGATTTATGGTGAGCTTGACGGAAAGCTTGATAAAAATAATGCTGTAATTTTTGAAATAGAAAAATACTGATATGACAGATTTGTGGAGTTATTTACAAAATACAAGCAAACCTATAGTTTTATACGGCACCGGTGACGGTGCCGATAAAATTTATGCCCGTCTTTGCGAAAAGAACATAAAAATATCCGGAGTATTCGCTTCCGATGGCTTTAAAAAAGGCAAGGAATTTGCCGGTTTTACGGTGACAAGTTATGACGAGCTTAAAGAAAAACTTGGGGATATGATAATACTTGTCTGCTTTGGCAGTCATCTTGATAGTGTTATTGAGTATATTAAGGCATTAGCAGAGAATAATGAACTGTATCTGCCTGATGTTCCTGTTTGTCAGGGTGAAATCTTTGACCTTGATTTTGCAAGAGCTCATAAAGAAGAACTCAGTAAGATTTATTCACTTCTTGCTGACGAACAGTCGAGAATGGTATTTAAAAATACCATTTATTTTAAGCTTACGGGAAAACTTGATTACCTGTTGATGTGCGAGAGTGAAAAAGCAGAGGCTTATGAAATTTTAAAGCTCAATGGTGAGCATTTTCTTGACCTTGGTGCCTTTAATGGTGATACAGTAGCTGAATTTGCTTTTTACGATAAGGACTACGGCAGTATTACGGCAGTTGAGCCTGATTCGAGAAATTTCAGAAAACTGAGTGAAAATACAAGCCGTATGGAAAGAGTTTCCCTTATTAATGCGGCTGTTGATAATAAAGAGGGCAGTATATTTATTTCCAAAAACAAGGGTAGAGGAAATAAGCAAGGAGGAAAAAATGTTGAAATCGATAGTGTATGTATTGATAAAATTGCTCAAAAGAATCCTTTCACGTTTATTAATATGGATGTCGAGGGAAGTGAAGAAAAAGCAATAGACGGCGGAATAAATACTATTATTCAAAAGCCTAAAATGCTTATTGCTGCCTACCATAGAAGCGAGGATTTATACGCTATTCCCCTTAAAATCCTTGAAATCAGGAATGATTATAAGCTTTATATGCGAAAACATAAGGCAATTCCCGCTTGGGATATAAATTATTTGTTTATATAAAACACAAAACAGTTCTTTACGGATTATCCGTAGAGAGCTGTTTTCTTTATGTATAATTTTTACTGCTCACATAGGTAAGGTAAAGGTGTTGACTTTAAAAAAATAGTATGTTAAAATTAATATAAATGTGTCTAAAATTTGAACAAAATGTCGAAGAAGGAGAGAACTTGTATGCAATTACTCTATATCGATCCCGGAACCGGAAGTATGTTATTTACCGTATTAATCGGTATTATCGGCGCCGGTATCTACTCCCTGCGTATGCTGTTTATTAAGTTGCGCTACAAGCTTGGAGGAAAGGTTGAGGCATTAGATAAAAAAATACCGTTCGTAATTTTTTCGGACGATAAACGATATTGGAATATTTTCGAGCCTATTTGTAAGCGTTTGTCTTCTTACGGAAAGGAAATTCTTTATATTACAGGCTCCCCTGATGACCCTGCGCTTTCCTGTGAATTTGAAAATTTCAGTGCGGAATATCTGGAAGGAAACAAGCTGTATACACGTCTTAACTTTATTGAGGCTAATATCGTGTTTTCAACTACTCCAGGGCTTGAGGTTTATCAGTGGAAACGTTCAAGGAATGTTGATTTTTATGTTCATATTCCTCACGCCGCCAGTGATATTGTGCTTTACCGCATGTTCGGTATAGATTATTATGATGCAATTATGCTTTCAGGGGACTATCAGGCAAAGGATATTCGTGATTTGGAAAAAATGCGAAATCTTCCCGAAAAAGAACTGATAAAAGTCGGCATACCGTATATGGATGAAATGGCTAAGAGATTTGAAAATCACGGCTCTGTCATAGAGCATCCACGTACTGTTTTGTTGGCTCCGTCCTGGGGTCCCAGTGCTTTACTTAAGGTATACGGAGAAAAGATAATTGAGGTTTTGCTTAAAACCGGTTATCACATTATCATTCGTCCTCATCCTCAGTCCTTTACCTCGGAGAAGGAGATGATTGACGAGCTGATGAAAAAGTATCCTGACTCAGAGCAGCTTGAATGGAATCGGGATACAGATAATTTTGAGGTACTGCTTAAGTCGGATATTCTGATTTCGGATTTTTCAGGTGTTATTTTTGATTTTTCGCTTGTATATGACAAGCCTGTTATTTACACCGACCCTAAGTTTGATGTAAGCGTGTATGATGCGTGGTGGCTCGACCGTGAGCTGTGGACAGTATCAGCTCTCGAGCGACTTGGAACACAGCTTACAGATGAAAATATAGAGAACCTTAAAGAACTTATTGATAACTGTATCGGTGACTCAAGCTTTGCTGATGGACGTCGCAGTGTCAAAGAAGAAACTTGGGCATATTGCGGTGAGGGTGCCGATCGTGCTGCCGAATATCTCATTAAAAAATACGAGGCGTTAGAGGGGAAATAAATGTCTATTATTTCAATTTTGGAAACTTTATTTATTGGGCCACTTAAATTATTGTTTGAAATCATTTTTCAGGTTGCCTATAAATTTGTAAATCATCCGGGACTATCTATTGTTGTACTTAGTCTGGTAATGAACATTTTGGTATTACCGCTTTATAAACGAGCTGATGCGATGCAGGAGGAAGCCCGTGATATTGAAGAAAAGCTTTCTCGTGGTGTAAACCATATCAAAAAGGTTTTCAGCGGCGATGAGCGTATGATGATTCTGCAAACCTATTACCGTCAGAATAATTATAAGCCTACCAATGCACTTAACGGCTCGGTGTCTTTGCTGTTAGAGGTACCGTTCTTTATGGCGGCATATCAGTTTTTGTCACATCTTGATGTGCTCAGCGGAGTATCCCTTGGACCTATTCGTGATTTAGCTTCTCCTGATGCACTTATCACTATCGGCTCATTTACAGTGAATGTTCTCCCTGTGCTGATGACACTTATTAATGTTATTTCTTCTGCTATTTATCTTAAAGGTTTTCCCTTGAAAACCAAGATTCAGCTTTATGGTATGGCGGCGTTCTTTCTTGTGTTCCTTTACACATCACCGTCAGGCCTTGTATTCTATTGGACTTTAAACAATATCTTTTCCTTACTTAAAAACATATTTTATAAAATTAAAAATCCTGCTGCAGTTATTCGTGTGATTTCTGCTTTACTGGGAGTAGCGGCTATTGTACTGTCCTTTGTTCTTTATTCCTTTGATTCGCTTAGAGGTAAATGCCTTATTTTCCTTGGTATTTGCTTGTTGCTTCCTATTGTAGTGAATATATTAAAAACTAAATGTAATTTTAAGGCTAAAGCTACCTCTGCTGCACCAAACAAAAAGCTTTTTGTAATGGGCGGTGTTTTTCTCACAGCGGTAGTCGGACTGCTTATTCCTGTTACATTTATCGCCGCTTCTCCACAGGAATATGTTGACTTATCTTATTTCCATCATCCGTTGTGGTATGTTGTCAGCTCCGTGGCTATGTCTGCAGGTTTCTTTTTGGTTTGGTTCGGAGTATTCTACTGGTTGGCAAGTCCAAAGGTAAAGGTTATTTTCGATCGTGCTATTTTAGTGCTTTGCGGCGTTGCTGTTGTGAATTATATGTTCTTCGGAACAAAGCTTGGTAATATTTCTTCTACACTGGTATATGATGACGGAATGTCCTTTGCTATGTCTGAAATTCTTATAAATGTCGGGGTTGTTGTTGCCTTGACAGCAATTCTGTATTTTATAGCTGCAAAATGGACAAAGGCTGTCCCTGTAATACTTCTTGTGGCTTCAATAGCGGTGGCTACTATGAGCGGATTGCATGTTTATACTACAGTGGAATCTGTTAATAAGGTTTCTGTTGAGCAGGCAGAGGATGCGCCTATTTTAAATCTCAGTAAAGACGGCCAAAATGTAATTGTATTAATGCTGGATCGTGCTTTGGGTTCGAGCTTGCCTTACTTTATGGAGGAAAAGCCTGAGCTTCGTGAACAGTTTGAGGGCTTTACCTATTATACTAACGTGGTTTCTCACGGTGGTTTTACAAACTTCGGCACTCCCGGTGTCTTTGGTGGATATGAGTATACGCCTATAGAAATGAATAAGCGGGATAAAGAAAGCTTGGTGGAAAAGCATAATGAAGCACTCAAGGTTTTGCCTGTGCTGTTTGACCAAAATGGTTATGAGGTTACAGTAAGCGACCCTGTATATGCTAATTATAACTGGTCTTCCGATACAACAATATACGATGAATATGAGGGTATTAAGGCTTTTGTAACAGAGGGCTATTTTATGTCGGAGGCAAGCAAGAAACGTATTGTGGATAACAATCACCGTAACTTCTTCTGCTTCTCGGCGATGAAGTGTATGCCCTTGTTTATGCAACCGCTAATGTATGACCACGCTACCTATCATCAGGCAGCAACCTATGATGAAGAGTACATCTTTACAGTGCAGACCGTAGAGGATGGTTCTACCTCTAAGGCTGAGGGTGGGGATATAGCATTTATTGAAAGCTATAATGTTATACAGAATCTTACTAATATTACACATATTAATGAGGGTAAAACTAATACATTCATGATGATGGCTAATAACGCTACACATCAGCCTATGTTGTTACAGAAGCCGAATTATGTTCCTGCCGAAAATGTGGATAATACCGAATATGATGCGGATATGACAGGCTCGGTTACACTTAACGGCAAGACTATGAAGCTTAATGATTTGGATCAGGTGTCTCATTATCACGTTAATATGGCAATTATGCTACAGTTGGGAAAATGGATGGATTATCTGCGTGAGCAGGGAGTATATGATAATACAAAGATTATCTTTGTTTCTGACCACGGTGACCCACTTGAGCAGTATGATGAGTTAAAGACGGAGGACTATGACCTTCAGCATTATCATCCACTGCTTATGGTTAAGGATTTTGGCAGTAAGGAATTTACAATTTCCGATGAGTTTATGACTAATGCTGACGTGCCTACTTTAGCAACAAGCGGCTCTATCGAAAATCCTGTAAACCCCTTTACCGGAAAGCAAATTAATTCTTATGAAAAAACAGCTCACGACCAGTATGTAATAATTTCAAGCGATTGGGACGTTATGCTTAATAACGGAAATACTTATACCGAAGCTAAATGGGCAAAGGTAAACAAAAACATCTGGCAGGTTGAAAATTGGTCCTTCTATAATAAAGAAACCGCACTGAAAGAGTACGCTTTCCCTGAAAAATAAATCAAAACCGCAAAAAAAGAACCAGATACTAGGCGTTGTACCCGTAAGGATACAACGCCAGTTTTATTCGCCTTGCGGCGAGTTATATTGCTTCGCAGTTATATTCGGCTAAAAGCCGAGTGATATTGCCTTCGGCAGTTTTAGGGCGAATAAAATATAACTGAAACCGTAAGGTTTCAATAACACTTTGCTGATAAGCAAAATATCACTGTGAGACCTGTCTCACAATATCACTATTAAAATATATTTTCTGAGATAGTAAAAACGGATGCGTAGAATTTCTACACATCCGTTTGATTATTGTCTCATACCGTAACAAGCAGGGAAAATGTATATCACTTTTTCCACTTGTTAGGAGACCTAAAACCCTTTAATTCGTTCGTCCGTTATTATTCCATAAACATAAGAGGGACCCCATATGTTTTCCTGTTGTATTTTAGAAGGAGAAGGATTTTCAATTGTAATAGCTTCTTGTAACGAGCTCTTTGTTATCTTGCGCCTTTTATCATCATTGATCAATAGGTAATCATTGTATACAACATATTTATACTCAACACCACGTACAGTTTTAAATATTTCACCTTCGCATAGTTGAATGTTTTTCCATAGCATTTCTATATTCATATTTTACCTCACTCAATTTCTATTCAAAGTGTTTTTATGTAGGCTGCCATATCAAAGTCAATGAGCGTTGATGTTTTCTTTTGGTATAGCGGGTGTTTTGGTGCACCACTTTTGTTAATGCCTGTTGTTAGCCACCTGATATTTTGTTTCGACAGTTTACTATAAATGTCTTTAAAACAAACTGGAAGATAATCCCTATCATAAATGTGATTGCCAAAAGCAACCCAAATATCAGGTTTTGTATATTCAGATATAGTTTTAGTTATTGCTTCAATGTTTTTTATATGCTCGACATCGCTTATGCTCTGCTCCAAATTATCAAAAATTGTATCTCTCTTTGGATACACATTGAACATAATAAAACTGTCATATCCATTGTGTTTGGCAATGCTTTCAACCTTTTTCAGAGTCGGGTCTAATTTGTCAGGCGTAGCAGTGCTTGGATTTATTCCAAAACAAAAAAGTGTTTTTTTGCCTTTTGTACCTAAGACATACCTTATACTATTATCTTGGTTATTTACATATATCCATACTGTTTTTGTATCCATTTTAAGTTCCTCAGTATTTATTTTTAAAGAATATTCCTCTTATCAAACCGAATAACACTCCGCCGATAAAACATCCGATTCTACTGCTTTTTCTTTTCATATAAGTCACCTATTCTTAAAGTCTATACTCAATTTTGAGCGTAGAAGAATATCCGCTAGCAGTTTCATATAAAACAGTATCTTCAGTGCTCATGCACTGTCTCATTGCGTTACAAACCATAGGCATTGCGGATTTTAGTTTCAATTCACGGTGAATATCTCCTGCCAATAAAATAATGTTGGCTTTGCCTTCGTTTCGCGCAACTGTTTTACATTTGTTAATATAGTCTCTAATATCTCCTGTGCTCATCTTATTAACTAGTATCGGTTTTTCTTGGTCTTTTTCTACTAAAACCTTAACTTGTTCTTCTAATACCTTTATTCTATCAAGCAACTCCAAAATTATATTTTCGTAATTCATAACATGCCTCCTTAGAAATTCTAATAGAATTCTATCATAGTTCTTTTAGAATGTCAAGAAAAATTTCATAAAAATTCCCCATCGATTTCTCGGTGGGGATAAATCATTTTTTACTGTCCTTTACGGTACAACGCCTATGTATCTGGTTCTTTTTTGTCCATTTATTTGAGCTCTGTTATTTCATAGGATAAATCGCCGAGGAATTGGCAAATATCATCCTTTGCTATGCCATTATCTATTTTAGCAAGTATATCATCATATACATAACATTCAACCTTATCAATGCTACATTCTGTACCTTCGGCTTCACTCATAAGAGATGCGTAGTATTCGAACAGGTCGTAAAGTCCGCTGTGGGTAGTGATACAGGCGTGAAGCTTTAGCTTCATATCATCTTTAATAAGCTTTAGTGTATCAAAAGGCTTAAGTTCGCCTTTTTTAGCTATAAGCTTGTCTATATCCTCTGTTGACTTTTTATCAACATGAATCTTTGCTTTTTCAAAAGGCATAAAGCCTTTAAGAAGATAATAAGCGTTCCATCTTGCGTGTTCCTGAGCAATAAGTGCGTTACGGACACTGCGGTTTTTATAGTCATTGTAACTTGTGTGCTGAATATTTTTAATATACTTTTCGTTAAGAAGAGCGCGAGAAGCTTCAATATCAGGATTTTCTGCTCTTGTTATATCAAGTCCTAAAAGATTAAGCTTGAATTTAAGGTTTATAGCAGCATAGGTGTTGGCAAAACGCTTGAAGTGGTCAAGTTTTTTCCAGCTCTCCTGAATTTCTTCTTTTATGTTCTTATTCTTTTCTACATACTTCTTATTAAGTATAAAGGCAAGGTCTGAAAGACTGTTATTAACCACAACATCGTGGTTGAAGATTTCATCGGGATTGCCCCAATAGGTTATATAATCGTCGTCCTCAGGGAAGGCAAAGCAGGAGTAAATAAAAATATGATAATTTTTTCTGCCCTCCAGCATAGAACGAAGCCTTGCTCCGACCTTTATGTTTTGATAATAATCCTTTGTATCAATAATAATCCAGTTATAGCTGTTTTTGTTTTCTGATACGGTATTAAGCACTTTTTTGAAATGCCTGTTATCCTCGTTTTCTTCGTCAAAATGCGGAATAAAAGAGTGAACCTTGGTTTCAAAGGGAAGAGAGGGCAGTGGGAAATACTCCTCCTTATTAAGCTCCTCTAAATCCTCCTTAAGACCGTTTATATAACGGTGTGAAGCATCGATATTGTTATCAAAAATATGATAATTTACAGGGTAAACGTCATAAGAGTTGGTTTTGTCATTCCACTTGACAAACTGATTATTGTTTACACACTGACGGTACATTTCACGGTTCGTAGCACCAAAACCTATAAAAGATATATTGATGTCAGCATCGGTTTTAAGTGAGGTATCCTCTTCGTAAAAATCTCTCGGTATATATTTAGTCAGAGGATTCTTCATAGTAAAACGGCGGCAAATAAGCTCATCGGCAGAAAAGGTGATGATTTTGGATTTTAAGTCACTGTTGTTTAGAATTTCTGACTGTATAATTTCTGCTTTACTGCTATCCATTTCAATATAAAGATTAATATTCTTTTTGGTTTTACATTGAGGATTACAGTTAAGATATGTGTTTATGTACTCAAGGCCGCTATCACTCTGGTCAAAGCAGATTATATTATAACGAGTTGACTTGTTGAAAAGAAAACCATTTAAAAGCTGAGGTGTAAAATTTCTGTTAAGTACGGTATATCCCTTATCCACAAGGTCTTTTACTGTGTCGCGGTCAAGCACTGTGTCGCTGAGAATTACACAAGGGGTAGTATCGGCATATTTAAGCGCGTTCTCGTCGGTGCCTATAACTATATCACACTCTTTTTTGTTAAGCTTAGCTGATAATCTCATACGATTTCTTAAAATTCGGCTGAATACAGTTATAGCCGCATTTAACGAAGAAAGAACTGAGAAAACTGTTCCGAAAAGAAAGGCCACATTGAAAATAGAAATATCGTCGGAAATCGGTGTTAAAAAGTCGGGGTTGGCTTCACCGCCCAACAACTTAAGTGAGGCGCCAAATCTGTCCACAACCTCAAGGATTACATTGGGGGTTTGTTTAAGCTCGAACATACCGTAAAAAAGCGGCATAAGATATAGACCGAAGTTAAGGAAAAAGGCTATAAGTATAAAAATTATAGGATTTTTGTATTTAGTAAAAATAAATTTACATAAAAAGAAAAATAACAGCAGAAGTATTTCTGCCATAATGACAGCTATACTGATTTTTTCCCACATATTAATTCCTCCTTTAAGGCTGTTTCAAATCTCCCTTAATCTGAGTTGTAGAGATTTCGGGTGTTCTGGGCAGATATACTACCTGGCAGTAGTCCTTGAGAAAATCAAATTTTCCCTCCCAGTCGTCGCCCATAACAAAGGTATCTACCTTGAATTCCTTTACATCAGAAATTTTCTGCTCCCAGTTTTCCTCGGGAATAACAAGGTCAACATAGCGAATGGCTTCAAGGAGAAGCTTTCTTTTTTCGTATGAGAAATAGCATTTTTTCTGCTTTGCGTTCCAGTTGAATTCATCTGTTGACAGGGCAACTATAAGATAATCTCCCTGCTCCTTGGCACGCTTTAAAAGATTTATATGTCCGTAGTGAAGTAAATCAAAGGTCCCGTAGGTAATAACTTTTTTCATATTATTCTCCTTTTATTTTATTAAGTATCCACTCTGCCGCATAATCTGAAGCATTTGAACTGTCACAAAAACCGTGAAGCTTTTTAAAGGCGTTAATGGATTTTTTATATTCTTCCTCATCAAAGGAAAGGATTGCTTCACTAAGCTGACTGTTGTTTTCGCAAAGTGCAAAGGGAAGCTCTTTAAAATCAAAGTAAAAGTCTCGTTCATCACGGTATTTTGAAACATCACTTGCATATAAAAGACTTGGCTTTTCAATAAGCAGGAAGTCAAAAATAACCGAGGAATAGTCGGTAATCAGCATATCGGCAATCATATATAATTCTTGCATATCGGGATAATATGAGGCATTTATAAGCACATTTTGGTCGTACTCTATATTATCAGAAAGCTTGAACACATTGGGATGAAGCCTGAGAAGAATTTTCCACTCTCCCCCGAATTTTTCCTCAAGAGCCGCTTTACAGGCTTTGTAGTCCATATCATATACCGACAGGTCACGATTTTCGCGGAAGGTAGGCGCATAAAGCAGAAGCTTTACATCATCCTTTATATCAAGGTTTTTCTTTATTCTCGCTACATCCTCATTTGTGAAGCTCAAAAGGCGGTCGTTACGGGGAAGACCTTTTTGAATTATTTCTCCCTGTGGGTACCAGAAATAGTTGCGGTAGTCTTTTGTCAGGGTATCACAGCTTGAAATCATAACATCACACTGTGCAGCATCCCGTGTTGCCATACGCAGATACTCATTGCTCAGCTTTTGCGGCACCATATTTTCAACCTTTTTCATACCCAGTCCGCCGTGCCAGGTCTGCATATAAAACTGATTTTTCTTTTTAAGGCAGTATTCCTTACGACTGTTGTCCACCCATACCTTTGCAGTGGACATTTCATAAATATATCTAAGTGAGCGGAATTTTACGGTTCTTATTTCCTTTGGGAAAACATAGTCTTCGTTACCGCTTACAACCCATACTAAATCGAGCTTTTCACCGCTTTTTATAAGTGCGTCGGCTATATATTTGGGATTATCACCGTAGCCTCTTCCGTAGTAGGACTGAAAAACCACCTTAGTCCTTTTTACAGGCAGAAAGAAACAAATAATCCAAAAAACACGGTTTAAAAGTCTTAAAAAAAGATTCATTTGCTTTCTCCTTTGAGTAAATGTCGATTCTTATATACCATAGCTATGCGGTAAAGGAAAATTATGATTTCGGATATGCTGGTCATTGCGGCCAGAGTAACACCGCTTATATTTCCGGTAAGTGCAAGAATAACAATGCCTATAATATGGGTGGCGGTGCCTGTAAAAATAGAGTAGTTTGCATATTTTGATATACCCATAGCACCCATAACGGGAAAACCAAAGATATAACTTGGAAGAATAATCACCACAGCAGGTAAAAAGGCGCGAAGAATCGGTGCGGCACCTGCAAATTCCTTACCAAAAGCAAAGACACAAAGTGGCTCTGAGAAAATTCCTACAAGAACACACCCTATAATAACAGGAAGCATTATAAGGGTGAGAATTTTTTTTACAGGGCGAAAATCCTTATTTTTAACCATATAAGGATAAAGGCTATCAGATATTGGTGAAAATCCGTTTTTTGCCGTCGTGACTATTTTGTCGGCTGAGGTAAAATAACCCGTGGTAATGCCTGTTTTGTCAATAAAGCCAAGAACTACTGTGTTGGTAGCACTGTAAACAGTGGTTGCGATTCGTGAATAGAAAAATACACTGGAACGCTTAAAGTCATATAAGGCTTCTTTAAATGTGATTTTTGCAAAGCTATAGCCTAATTTTTTTAATAGATGAAAATAGGCGAATATAACGGCAAGACAGTTACCTATAAGCAGTAAAAGAGGAACAGCAATATAGTCCTCCTTTGTCCTTAAAAACACAAAGGTCATTACACAGAAAAGAAGCTTAACCGCCACTGTACGAAGTGTAACGGCGGTCATTTTCTCAATGCCTCTGTATACATAATCGGGCAAAAAGGAGTTAACTGCATAAGCGGCAAAGTATATTAAGTATACTGCTTTATGGGCTGAAAATTCCTTAACAGAGAAAAGAAGCACCGACATAATTATAAGAGAAAAAAGTCCAAGGATAACCTTTATTAATGCAATAGAGGTTATTTTTTTGCAGACATAAAGCCTGTCCTCGCGGTTTTTGGATATATCCTCAGTAGCAGAAAGAAGAAAACCAAAATCAAGAAAAAGCTGAAAATACAGCATTACAGCGCCGGCAACTCCAAGCATACCGTAAAGCTCAGGCCCTAAAATACGGGTCTGATAGGGTACCGTAATGAAGCTGAAAAGGTATGAGGAAAACTGCAGAATATAAAGCATCAGCGTATTCTGCAATAATACCTTACTTTTTAAATCAACTTTCTTTAGCTTATTTAACATTGCGAACCTTCTTCATAAGTTTATTAAGGAGAGAAAAAAGCTTTATAAAGGTGTAATTCCTGTTAAGCGACCACTTTAAAAGCAACAGCTCTTTTTTGCTTAGAACAGAAATGTATTTGCTGTTAAGGGGATGAGGGTTGTTTGATAAAAGCTGAGTTCTGAGAGTGTCGGCATAGCTTTCAAAATGGCTTGCCATTGACTGCATTTCTCTTACGGGCAGGAAAAAGCCGTGAAAAGTGCGGATGAAATCAAGCTCGTCCTTAAATTTTTCTTCAAATCCGTTTTGTGAAAAATAATCACACACAGAGGAAACAGCGGTAATCCTCTGACTTGTTATACGTTCTAAATCGGGTGAGTGCATAATAGAGCCTGTCCTTTGAAGATAGAAATAAAGAGGCTCTTTATTATAATAATACGCCGTCTGAACATAAGGGATAAGCTTTGGGGTAGTGTGCAAATCCTCATACCAAAGCTTTTCAGGGAAGCGGATGCCTGTGTTAAGGAAAAGCTCTGCCTTGTAAAGACGGTTACAGGCACTGCTGAAAAGGGTAATGGCTTTCAGGTCATTTCCTTTTAAAAGTTGGTTTTCTAACAGAAAATCACAGGAATATTTACTGCCCAAAGAGCCGTCCTCAAAGGCGGCAATACAGTCAAACAGTACCATATCACAGCTATGCTCTTTGGCTAAGGTATAGCAACATCCCAGTGCGTTTTTACTGATAAAGTCATCGCTGTCAAGAAAGAAAAGATATTCGCCTTTGGCATTTTCAATACCTGTGTTTCTGGCACCGCCAAGTCCTCTGTTTTCCTGATGTATAACCGAAATAAAGGGATATTTTTTGCTGTATTCATCGCAAATTAAGGGACTTTTATCAGAAGAACCATCATCAACAAGGATTATTTCAATATCCAAAAAGGTCTGGGATAAAACACTGTCTATACATTTGGCAAGATATTTTTCGACGTTATAAACAGGAATTATTACACTTATACAGGGCATCGGTTTCCTCCGTTATCTGAGCTTATTAAGGAAATTAATTGTGTTATACATTTTGTGTTTTGATAAGAAGAAAAGCAGTCTGCGTTTTTTTGACAGACGTGTTTTTATATAAGGATTTTTGCAAAGAGAGGGGAAGTTTTTATTGATATATCCCCAAAAATGTTTGATTAGTGGATGATTTGGCTCGGTAGCGGCAACTCGGTTTACAGACAGAACTGCTATATGAAGAGCAGCGGCATATTCAAGCTGACTGTAAAAGGTATCAAATACATTGTTTTTCATAAAGTATTCTATAAGACCATCTATGGCATCTATCATATCTATGTTTTTATTGTTATTTACAGTGTGCATTATAGAGTCGTTTCTCTGTAGATAGTTATAGAAAACCTTGTCGCAAAGAAGTACACTGTCACAGTGCAGAACAATTTTAGGCAATGTAGCAAGGTCCTCAAACCATACACCAAGTGGAAAACGAATGTCTGTTTTTTTGAATAGGTCTGCTTTATACAGTTTGTTGCACACATAAGGATTATCAATCGCCTCAATAAGATACTCTTCTTTTGTGACCTTTTCACAGCCTAAACTACTTGCTTTATAGGTAAAAACGGTTTTTTCGTTTTCTTCTATAAAGTCAATTCCAAAGCTGACAATATCGGCGTCGTTTGTTTCTGCCATATCATAGAGATAGGAAATACAGCCCTGTTTTAAGGTGTCGTCGCTGTCAACAAAAAGAAGATATTTACCCTGTGAATTTTCTATTCCCGTATTTCTGGCACCGCCAAGACCTTTATTGGTCTGGGTTATCACCTTTAGTCTGTTATCTTCGGCAGAATATTCCTCTAAGATTTCACCACAGGAGTCGGGAGAACCGTCGTTTACTGCAACAACCTCAAAGGAGAAGAAGTCCTGACACAGTACAGAGTCAAGACATTTTCTAAGCCATTTCTCAGCCTTATAAACGGGAATAATTACCGAAACGTTAACACTCATTTTCTTTACTCATCTTTTTTCTTTTGAAATAATGGAACATATAACCAAGGAATAACCAGAAAATAACGGAGGTTGGGGAGTTAGTATATATAACATCTGTTACAAACATAGAGCTTACTAATGAGGCAACACAACATATAAACATAACACATATATACTCATAATCACTATCCGGCGTTTTTGCAATGTTTTTGAATATGAAAATTACAGTAAACACAGCAAAGGAGATAAATAATATAATGCCTGTAAGTCCCTGAGCCGCCAAAACATTGAAGATTATATTATGGGTGTTGTTAAACTTGCCGTGGTTGTTGTTTACAAGATAGGTGTCGGGCATTTGACTTTCTGCGTAGCTTTTAAGGTTATAATAGGAAACACCGAAAACCTTGTTTTCAGAGAAAATTTCAACACCGCTTTTCCAGAGGTCAAAACGGCGGTTGCTTATATCGCTTTCGAGGTCCTGTTCTCTGCCGTCCTCGTATTCGGGTACATCCTCACCTTGTGCTGACTGATAATAACGATATTCAACGATTTCACTGTTGACTTTATGAACTCCCGTTATAATCAGAAAAGAAGAAACCGATACAAGAAGTGCTATAACAACAACAAGAGAAATTTTTAAAAAGCCTTTGAAATTAAGCTTTTTAAGACCTATAAGCAGAATGTAAAGAAAAACAACTGCAAAAAGTGCCACCATACCTGTGCGTGAGCCCGAAAGGCTAAGGTATAAAAACTGAACTACTATATTGAAAATCAGGAATACTCTTAACAGCTTGTTTTTGTTTTTTCTTATATAGTAAAGAGAAAGAACGATAGCAATAGCGGCAAAAACACTGGCATAATTCGGGTCGCGGAAAACGCCCCAAAGTCTGCCCCAAACAAGACCTGCAAGACGGGTGTATTCCTTGTTGTACTGCTCAAGGGAATAATTGATGATATACTGAATAAGGCTTATAGCCGACATAACAAAAAATACCGCAAGATAAAAAATGCTGAGAATGGAGAATTCTTTCTTATATTCTTTTTCATCTCTTTTTACATTACAGGCAAACAAACCGAAGAAATGAAGAATAAGCCATACAAGTCCTTTAAAATTGTCTGAATAACCATAGGAAAAGTTAAGGATTGCGGAAATAATAAAGCTTACTGTAAAGGCAATAAGAAGGGAAAGCGCAGGAGTTTTTACATACCCGGCTATATTTATAAAGCGAGGTATAAATAAAAGAACGCTCATTCCCAACACAGCGATAACCGCATAGGACATTATGGGTTGCATGTGGGTTAAATTGCAAAATGTGAAAATACCGAATATCAGATAAATGAGTTTAAAGGGAAGCTCAAAAACATCAGTATTTAAGGTCAGTGGTTTTGTTTTCATACATATCCATCCTTGTTTTAAATTAGGTGATACACCGCTTTACCCATAAACAGACAAAGACAGGTAAGCTTTTTGTTTATTGCAAATTTAAGGATTTTAAAAACCGGGTTTACATTAACCTTGTTTTTTAGCAACAGGGAATACAGCTCTTTTGAATAAAGATTATCCTTAACCCACTTTTTGCGCTGTTTAGCATTAAGTTGGGCTAAAGGATTATTGTTGCGTGACAAGGCTGAAAGGGTATATCTCAGCAGTTTTTTTGCCAGGATATTTACAGCCCTTTGGTCAAGGGTGTCGGTGCTAACACAGTAATCGTAAAAGGATTTAACCCTTTCATAGCTCAGTTTGAAATAGTTATTTGAAAAGCTGTGGGTAATGCTGGAATTAACTCTTTTGAAATAGCGGTAGCCTATTTTGTCCATAACGGCAATTTTGCTTGTCTTTTTGATAACATCAAGATTAAAGAAATAGTCCTCATAAAAAAGGTAATCATTCATTAAAATGCCGTTGCTTCTAATAATATCCGCTTTGTACAGAGAGTTCCACAGATAGCCGAAAAGGGTTTGCTCCTCAAGGTCAAGAGCAGTGCGGGCAACCTCGCTTTCCCCTTGACTTATACAGGCTTTAGGTATAATGCTAAGGGAACGTATATGGTGGTTGTTCTTATCAAAATGCTCCTCACTTGCACCCCATATAACCTGTTGCGCATCGGTTTGCTCCATAAGGCTTACAGCACTGCTTAGGATATCGGGAATTATCTCGTCATCAGCATCAAGAAAAGCAATATAAGCGCCGACAGAACGCTCGATACCGATATTTCTCGCTCTGCCTGCGCCTATGTTTTCTTTTAGTGAAACGCATTTAATACGGGAATCCTTTTCCTCGAATTCCCGCAAAATACTAAGACTGCCGTCGGTTGAACAGTCGTTTATGCAAATAACTTCTATGTCTGTATAGTCTTGTGAAAGAAGTGAAGAAAGGGTGTTTCTTAAATATTTTTCACCATTGTATACAGGCATTATAACGCTTAAAAGAGGTTTGCTCATAAGGAAATCTCCTTTTAAATGCCCTATCTTCCTGCCTTAAGCTTGGCAAAAAGCTTTGTGTTTGTGGATTTAACCAGAGAAATTACAGCACCCATCATATACATAAGGGCGGCATCCTTAAAACGAATGGGAAGAAGCAAAAGCTTTGTATAGAAAGCGCCCGGCTTTGCAATGCGTACTGCCTTTTGCGCGGTGTCTGATTCTATCATCATCTTTATCTCTGCCTTCTTTTCCTTTAAGGAAAGGGTACAATTTTTATTGGTGACATTCTCAACACAGCCGATAAGTCTTTCAACATAGCGTCTTGCTATAAACTCTTCAACCTCTTCGTTCATAATGCCCCAATGAGCATAAAGGTTATTAATCCAACGATTTTCTTCTTCGCGCTTTTCGTACATATTGCTACGATATTTAGCGGTTTCGCTTTCGGCACGTTTTCTTATAAAATGATAGTATTTTTTACCTGTAACAGCCACACGCTCAATATTTGTGAAAACACGTAGATTAAAGGGGAAATCATCCCAGAAGGTGTCGGGAAAGTAAATGCCGTTCTCCTTTATGTATTGAGCCGAAAAAAGCTTGTTCCAGGGAGTGTATAAAAGATTTCTGTCAAAAAGCTTGTGAGCACAGTTTCTGAATTCCTGCTGACTTTTAAATACAATATCAGTGTAGGAAAGCTCCTGTGTGAATTTTTCCGTGTCATTATAATAGGTATCGATATAATAACCTGCAATAACGGCCTCGCGGTCATATTGCACAGCTATATTGTACATATCTTCAAGCATTGTGGGCTCGGTCCAGTCGTCCGAATCCATAAAATAAAGATAATCGCCCACAGCTAAATCAATGGCACGGTTTCTGGCGGCGGGAGCACCTGCATTTTCCTGATGTATAACCTTGATACGAGGATCTTTTTGGGCATATTCCTCGCATATTGCTCCGCTGTTATCGGGAGAACCGTCATCAATAGCAAACAGCTCCCACTGAGTAAAGGTCTGAGCCTGTATACTTTCAATGGATTTTCCCACGTATTCCTCTACCTTGTAAACCGGCATTATAATACTAATTTTAATGTTTTCAGGCATATCATATCCTCCTGATCAATTCAGCCTCTGCCAACTTAAAGGCAGATTCGATAACTTTGTCCATATCATAATACTTATATTCTGCAAGTCTTCCACCAAAAAGTATATTGGGCTGTTCTTTTGCAAGAAGGGAGTATTTTCGGTAAAGCTGCTGATTTTTTTCGTCATTAACAGGGTAGTAGGGTTCCAAACCTTCTTTCCAATCGGACGGATATTCCCTTGTGATAACCGTTTTATCCTGAGTGCCGAACTCAAAATGCTTATGCTCTATAATTCGGGTAAATGGTGTTTCGCGGTCGGTATAATTCACAACGGCAACACCCTGATAATTGTCCCGGTTCAAAACCTCGGTTTCGAATTTAAGACTTCTGTATTCAAGCTTTCCGAATTTGTAATCGAAAAAGGAGTCCAGAGTGCCTGTGTATAAAACCTTTTCACCCATAGCGTCATACTTATTACGCTCGGCATTGTAGTCGGTATTAAGCATAATATCGCAGTTTTTAAACATTGCATCAATAATAACGTTGTATCCGCCAATGGGAATACCTTGATATAAATCGTTAAAATAGTTGTTATCAAAGGTATATCTTACGGGAAGCCGTTTTATTATAAATGCGGGAAGCTCACTGCAGCTTCTGCCCCATTGTTTTTCGGTATAGCCCTTTACAAGCTTTGTGTAAATATCTCTTCCCACAAGACTAATGGCTTGTTCCTCAAGATTTTTGGGTTCGCCCTTGATTTCACTGGTTTGCAAGGCTATTTTGTCTTTTGCTTGCTGAGGAGTGGTAACGTCATTCCACATTTTGCAGAATGTATTCATATTAAAGGGCATATTATAAATTTCGCCCTTGTAGTTAGCGATAGGTGAATTTGTGTATCTATTAAACTGAGCTAAAGAATTTACAAAGCTCCATACCTCAGGATTGCTTGTATGAAAAATATGAGCACCATATTTGTGGACATTAATGCCATCTATATTCTCACAGTAAATATTACCGCCTAAATGAGAACGCTTTTCTATAACAAGACAGCTTTTGCCGATGTCGGTTGCAAACTTTGCAAAGGTACCTGCAAACAGACCGCTACCCACAATTACATAATCATATCTTTTGGCCAAGCAAATCACCCACCTTTATATATAATTCATTATAATCGTTTTCTTTCATAATATCAAGTATTTTAATAGTTAAAGGCTATATTATTCGGACAACAAATCGGTAAACTGTGCCTGAGAATAAGATTTATACTCCTGTGTAACTATATGCGGCTGGACCTTGCCAAATGCAGAAAGTCTTTCCAAAAAGGGCATTACCTCGGTGGAGTGCTTAAAAGAAGCTTCAATAATATGAGTGTATTCGCCTAATACACCTTGAACCCTTATTATATTTTTATGCTTTAGTGAAAACTGTAAAAATTCTTCTTTGAAAGCATTGTTTAGAGAAAACAAAACAATAGCTGTTACGTTAAAGCCTAATTTCTCCATATCAAAATGGGCATGGTAGCCTTTAATTATGCCATCGTTTCTCATTTTTTCTATTCTGGCAGAGGTAGCAGGTGCAGAGATAAAAACATCATTAGCAAGTTCCTTTACAGTGATTCTTGCATTTTCGTGTAAACGCTTTACAAAATTATAATCAATACTGTCCATACTTTTCTCCTAAAAAGCCCTGTGCTCAGCACAGGACTTAATATATCAGTTATCTTTCTTTTTTAGCTTTTTCTTTGTTCCGTCCTCATAAAGAATGGTGGTGTTGTTAAGCTGAATTTCAAGGCTACGCTTGTAAGAATCTATGTATTCTCGTCTTAGTACAGCCTGTTCCTTTTTTTCTTCTTCGGTAAGACCTTCTTCACGGCTTTTTCTGGCAAGGAAGTTTATTCGGTCGATTTTTTTCTGTTCCATTATATTTCATTTCTCCCTTCAAGAGCTCTGGTAAGGGTTTTTTCATCGGCATATTCCAAATCGCCGCCAACAGGAATACCATAAGCAAGACGGGTTACCTTTACACCAAGCGGCTTTGCAAGACGGGATATGTAGCTTGCGGTAGCTTCGCCCTCAACCGTAAGATTTGTAGCCATAATTACTTCCTTTACCGTTGTGTCGGAAAGTCTTTTCATAAGCTCTTTGATTTTAAGCTGTTCGGGGCCAATGCCGTCAAGAGGTGAAAAAGCACCATGCAGAACGTGGTAAAGCCCCTTATATTCTCTTGTTTTTTCAAAAGCGAGAACATCCTTGGGGTCTTCTACAACGCAAATGGTAGAATTATCCCTTGCTTCATCACTGCAAACAGAACATAGCGCATCGTCTGTAAGGGACTGACAACAGGGACAAAAATGAATTTTTTCTCTTGCCTCAACAAGTGCCTTTGCAAATTGCTGAGCATTTTGTGGTGGCTGAGCAAGTATGTGAAAGGCAAGTCGCTGAGCAGTTTTTTTACCTATTCCGGGCAGTTTTTCAAACTGCTTTATAAGCTCGGACAGAGAGGTGATGTTATAAGCCATGATTAAAACATTCCGGGGATGTTAAGACCGCCGGTAATAGCTCCCATTTCTTCTTCTGCGGTTTTTGCGGCAAGATCGATTGCAGCATTAACAGCTACAGTTACAAGGTCCTCAAGCATTTCGGTATCCTCAGGGTCAACAATAGAAGGGTCGATGGTAAGCTTTTTGATTTTATGCTTGCCGTCTACGGTTACACTGACAGAGGAGCCTCCTGCTGTACCGCTGTATTCTCTTTCCTCAAGGTCTGCCTGAAGATTAGCCATATCCTCCTGCATTTTCTGAGCTTGTTTAAGCATAGCGTTCATATTTGAAGGACCGCCGCTGTTTGGAATTCTTACTTTCATTCTTGGTTTTCTCCTATTTTAAGATTACTTAGTTTATTGGCAACCGTCATTAAAGGGTCAACGCCTGAGTTCTTTTCTGCCTGAGCTTTATACGGCCCAAGCCTGAAGGCTCGTCCCAATTTTTGCTCTGCAGCCTGACGGATTGAATTACGCATTGTATCACTGCTGTTCATCATTGAACGGAACATAGGGTTTTGTGCATCTATAAGCAGAAAATCGCCCTTAATATAAGCTTTTGAGCCGTTAAGGATACCGATAGCAAGGGGACAAAGCAAACATACCTGCTCTAAAATCTCATCCCAGCAATCCAGTGGACCATCGGAAACAGAAATGTTATCGTTGTCAACAGGATGGGGGGTGCTTTCCGTCTGAGGAGTTGTCTGCTCATCATTGTTTTTAGGTGCAGTGTTGCTTACAAGAGTTTTCCCTGAAGAAATCGATTCTTCAAGGGCAATTATTCTCCGAAGTAAATCTGCAGAGGTGGTGTTGCTGTCGTCCTTTGAACAAAGGCGTATAAGTGTCATTTCCATATGCAGACGGCGGTTACCCGACTGCATAGCAGGAAATACCTCCTGAAGAACCTTGAGCGACCACATTATATCTCTCAGCGGATAACCCTCAGCCTGTTTTGAAAGGGCGTTTAAATGGTCGGGAGAACAGACAATAGGCTTTTTCTCGCTGTTTACGGTTTTTACTATCATAAGGTCACGATAGTGACGGGTAAGCTCGTTTAAAAGACGAAGCATATCAATAGAAGAGTTGTGAATTTCATCAAGCAAGGTGAGTGCACGGGAGGTATCCCTGTTTTTTATAGCCTCACTTAAATTGCATAGATAATCCTGCCCCGCCATACCACAGACAGACGAAACAGTTTGCTCGTCAATCACCTCTGAACTTGATACACAAAGGTCAAGAAGACTCAGTGCGTCACGCATACCGCCGTCAGCGGCAGAGGCAATAAGGGTTGCGGCACCGTCGGTTATTGTAAGTCTTTCTTTTTCGGCAACAAATTTCAGTCTCTGTGCTATAATATCGCTGTCAATGCGGTGGAAATCAAAACGCTGACAGCGGGAGAGAATTGTAGCGGGAAGCTTGTGTACCTCGGTGGTAGCAAGTATAAAAATAATATGTGCGGGAGGCTCTTCAAGGGTTTTGAGCAACGCGTTAAAGGCGTTGTCGGTAAGCATATGAACCTCGTCGATTATATAAATTCTGTATTTTGAATTTGCAGGGGCAAAATTAACCTGGTCCCTAAGACTTCTGATGTCGTCTACACCATTGTTAGAAGCGGCATCTATTTCGGCAATATCGGTATTCTCACCCTGAGCAATGCTTTTACAGGCGGCACACTCACCGCAAGGGTCGCCGTTTACAGGGGACAGACAGTTAACTGCCCTTGAAAGTATTTTAGCACAGGTGGTTTTACCTGTACCTCTTGTTCCGGTGAATAAATAAGCGTGGAAAATTTTACCTGAGCTTAATTGATTTTTAAGAGTTTCGGTAATATGCTCCTGCCCTACAACATCAGAAAATGCGGTAGGACGATATTTTCGGTACAGTGCCTGATATGCCAAAAAATTCCCTCCTTGCAAATAGTATAATAATTAAAATGTACCCGAGTGTACGAATGGACCGATTTGCTGCGGCGCACGGAAAAATCCACTTAATGCTGCTCGGTTCCCCGCCTGACATGGTTCATGGCATTCCGTCGCACAGGACCCGCCCATTCGCACACGCGGATACATTTCGATTTAATATTATATACTATTTTTTAATAATTTACAAGTGTTATGTAAAAAAATTTAAAACAGATGTAAAAAGAGTTGAAGAAATGGGGAAAATTTGATATAATATAGTGGATTAATCGAAAACCTCAGGGTTTTGAATTGAAAGTAAAGGAAAAAGCCGAAAATGGAAAAATGGGATATTTTGGATTCCAACGGTAAGATTACCGGAAAAACGGCTGTTCGCGGAAAGTATTTTATGCGTCCCGGTGAATATCACCTCGTTGTTCATATCTGGGTGGTATCGGATGAGGGGAAATTTCTTATTCAGCAGAGAAGTAAAGATAAAAAGCTTATGCCGGGTGAATGGGCGGCTACAGGCGGCTCTGCTATATCGGGAGAAACCTCTTTTTGTGCGGCTCAACGCGAATTGCTTGAAGAGCTTGGAATCAATTGTACACAGCGCTTTTGTAAAAAAATGGCGCGAATTAAAAAAAGAAATTCTTTCGTTGATGTTTGGTTTACCAAAAGTAATGCCGATATATCGGGACTTGTTCTTCAGTCCAGTGAGGTAGCTCAGGTAAGATGGGTGACCGAAGAAGAGTTCAGAAAAATGGTTGATAACGGAGAATTTCATAACTACGGAAAAGAATATTTTGAAATGATTTTCCGATTTGCAAAGGAATATAGAAATGAGTTTTCAAATTAAAGGACAAAGCTGTCCTGTTTGTCACGCGTATTTATTTGAGGATGATGATATTGCGGTATGTTCTGTTTGCGGAGCACCTCATCACAGAGAATGTTTTGTAAATGCAGGCAAGTGCGGTATGGATGCTTTTCACGGCACCGAAAATCAGTACGACCTTGTAAAAAAGCGTATAGCAGAAGAACAGGAAAAAGAAACACAGGAAAAACAAGCGCAGGAAGAAAGGCCAAAGATACAGGTGGAGTGCTCCTACTGTCATAAACGGTATGACATCAAGGAAAAGCAGTGTCCTTACTGTATGACACCCAACGGTTACTCAAGAGCTACCGTCATAAATATGGATTTTCTCGGTGGAGTGGATAAAAATGAGGACTTGGGTGAGGGCCATACTGCAGATGAGGTTAAAAACTTTGTTGGTGCAGGTACCAACCGTACCATTCCTAAGTTTTTGTCCATAAAAAACGGGGCTAAGCTTGGCTTTTCGTTTTGGGGACTGTTCTTTCCTGCTGTGAAATTTGCCTCCCGAAAAATGTATAAGGAGGCACTTATTGCAGGTGCTTTTGAAATAGCGGCGGTGCTTTTACTGCTTCCTCTGTCCCTTGCTATAGAGCAGATGGGATATGAAAGCTATAAAGAAGTTGCCGATGCTGTTTATGCAGGTGTTCCCGATATTATGGGAGCCTTTAATCTTGCAACAGTTGGTAGTATTCTTTATGGGCTTGTAAGGATTCTTTGCGGTCTTTTCGGAAATAAGCTTTATTATAAGCACGTAATAAGCGCTATGAGTGAGATAAGAAGTATGAACCTTACTGACGAGGAAAAATATCAGCTTTACCGTAAAAAAGGCGGTTTTAGTATACTGGGAATGTTTGTTGCCTTTGCGGCTGTTCAGTATTTACCAAGTATAATTGCTTCATTTATACTATAATGGTGGTGTAAATTATGAAAATATGCAGAATTTGTAAAACCGAAAATGAAGAAAGATTTGTTTACTGTAAAAATTGCGGAACAAAGTTTGAACCTGTCAGGGAAGGCGCCCCTGTTTCCCCTGTATATGCAAATGCACAGGAAATACCTATGGGACTTGTCCCCGTTACCATGATGCTTCCAAACCCTGAATTCCCCGATTACCGCACTGCTCAGACGGTGTATGTTACCCCTGCGCAGAAGGCGGCTATTGAATATTCAATGAGGAATCAGAAAAACAATGGGTAAATATACCACCCTGCTTTTCGACCTTGATAATACGTTGCTTGATTTTACCAGGTCTGAGTATGTCTGTATAAAAAAGCTGTTTTGTGAAAGCGGTTTGCCCTGTGATGAAGCCTCGGTAAAACGGTACAGCGAAATTAACGATATGTACTGGAAGGCTTTTGAACGTGGTGAAATAAGGGCAGAGCAGATTTATACAGGCAGATTTGAAACCTTTGCTAATGAAAAGAATGTAAAGCTTGACCCACAGGCACTGTCTAAGGGGTATCTTGAAAAGCTTTCAAACTGTGTTATAAAAATGCCTTACTGTGATGATATTCTTTCTTACTGTAAAAATAAAGGCTATACTCTTGCGGTAATTACTAACGGTATACCAAAATGCCAACGGTCAAGAATAGCGCTTTCAGGGATAGATAACTATATATCCCACCTGTTTATTTCTCAGGAAATCGGTGTTCCAAAGCCCGAGGTTGCTTTTTTTGATAAGGTTTTTGATGAAATTACTGAAAAGGATAAAAGTAAAATTCTTGTTATCGGGGATTCACCTACATCTGATATTAAGGGTGCGGTAAATGTAGGAATTGATAGTTGCTTTATAGGGGAAAACTGTAATAATGCAACATATACATTAGAAAACTTAGAAGAACTTAAAACAATATTATAAAAAGGTTGTGCAATTTCTGCACAACCTTTTTCTGTTAACTAAAATGAGAGTTTTTGTTTGTGCAATATCTGGATACACTAATTTTGAAGGTGAGAAAATGAAAAAAACGTTAAAAAATGCTTTATCGGGTATTGCTATAGGTATAGTCAACGGTATGTTAGGGGCAGGAGGTGGAATGGTGGCGGTGCCACTGCTTAAAAAAAGCGGAATGGAGCAAAAACAGGCCCACGCCAATGCGGTGGCGGTAATACTTCCTATTTCTGTTGTCAGTGCGGTTATTTATCTGATTAACGGTCAAGTGCGAATTTCCGATGCGATAGGCTTTATGCCCTCCGGGGTGGCAGGCTCGGTGGTTGCTACATTATTGCTTAAAAAGATTTCACCTAAATATCTGAAAATAATATTCGGTGCATTTATGGTGTGGGCAGGAATAAGGATGCTGATGAAATAATGGATGTATTTAAGTTGATTGCAGGGTTTCTTTCGGGAATTATTGGCGGAATGGGGCTTGGCGGAGGTGCCGTTCTTCTTATATATCTTCGTATTTTTGAGGATACACAGCAGATAAATGCGCAGGGAATAAACCTTCTTTTCTTTATTCCCATAGGACTGACTGCGGTTATTTTTTATTCCTTTAAAAAGCTTATTAAATGGAAAACGGTTACTGTCTTTGCTCTTTGCGGAATGGCAGGTGCTGTGGGAGGATACTATTTAAGCAGTCTTGTGGGCGGTGATTTTTTAGGCAAAATATTCGGCTCGGTTCTCGTTATTTTGGGAATAAGCGAAATAATTAAAGGTTTCCACTTGAAAAAAGGAGAAAAAGGTGGTACTATTAAAAAAGAATAAATGTTCGATTGGAGAATGCGCTATGTCAAGACCTGCACTAAGTGAGAAACAGGAAAAGGTTTACCGCTTTCTTGTGTCCAGTATGGCAGAGGGACTTCCGCCTACTGTCAGAGAAATCTGCAGTGCCTGTTCAATAAAGTCCACCTCTACTGTTCACGGAATACTTGATGCCCTTGAGGAAAACGGATATATAATAAGGGACAGCTATTCTTCCCGTGCTATAAGGATTGCTGATAACATTGCCGCCGCAAGAGTTCCTGTTGTGGGCAGAGTAACGGCGGGTCAGCCAATTTTAGCGGTAGAACAGATTGAAGATTATATACCTTATCCTACAAAGGACGCTGAGGGACTTTTTGCCCTTCGGGTTGTGGGACTTTCTATGAGGGATGCGGGTATTCTTGACGGTGATATTGTTGTTGCCGATAAAAATGCAGGGTATAAAACAGGGGATATTATAATCGGTATGGACGGGGATGAAGCTACAGTTAAAAGGCTCCTCGTTAAAAACGGTCAGGTTATTTTTATGCCTGAAAATCCCGATTTTGATCCTATTTATCCCGAAAATCCATCTGTGCTGGGAAAGGTTATAGGAAGCTATAGGAAATACTGATATGAAGAATGTTGAAATATTTACTGATGGTGCATGCTCAGGAAATCCCGGTCCGGGCGGTTGGGGTGCGGTGCTAAGATATAACGGAAAAGAAAAGGAACTTTCGGGTGGAGAAAGGGAAACCACAAATAACCGAATGGAGCTTACTGCTGCTATTATGGCTCTTCGTGCCCTTAAAGAACCCTGCAAAGTTACATTAACCACCGACTCGAAATACCTTGCCGATGGTATTGAAAAGGGTTGGGCGGCATCCTGGAAGAAAAACGGCTGGAAAAAGGCTGATAAAAAACCTGCTCTTAATGTTGATTTGTGGGAAGAGATTCTCGACCTTTTCAGCAAACACGATATAAGCATAAACTGGGTTAAGGGGCATAACGGACATCCTGAAAATGAGAGATGCGATGCTCTGGCAGTGGCGTTTTATAAATCCTTGTAAAAAAGTCTTGCGAAAGGTGTTAAACTGTGATATACTCGTCTTAATGAATTAGGAGGATGTTGTTATGAAGAAAATTTTGTGTTTATTACTTGCCTTTGTTATGGTATTTTCTTTTGCTGCCTGTGGCGGTAAGGTTGATGAAATCGTAAAGGATAAGAAGCTTTCAAAGACTAATGCTGATACATATCTTAATGTAGAAATTAGCTTTGACAGTATGGCTACAGTATATAGCCCCTATGATGGTGACAATGCTGATTATAAGGGCGGTAGATGGAAATGGGGAACCGCTAACGCTACAATTAAGGTGTCCAGTAAATCTCAGAATAAGGTTGAATTTGCAAACACCGCTGTTAAGTTGAATGTTAATTACGGAAGTCTTTTTGGCTCCGAGAATTTTGATATAGTTCTTGATGCTGAGGGTAACTGGACTAAGACGATTGCACTGCAGAGCAGAAAAACCGGTATACCTAAAGATGGTTTTACCAGTACCGACTATGCCGTTCCTGTTGCAAGTTACGAGTTTGTAGAGGCAAGCGGTGAAATGAAAATTCACATCAAGCTTGACGAAAATGGTTCTGTTATAGTTCCTGACACTGACGAATAAAAAAAGTAACCGGCCTATGCTCACACCCTATATGGTGTTGGAATAGGTCGGTTTTTAAATTTCAAGGCTGACTTCCCCTGCAAAAAGGTTTATCGTTTCGTCTTTTGTCTTTATAATTATCTCGGCATTATCGTTTATATCCTGCACTATGCCGGTAAAACGTTGTGTGTCCTTATAAAAGGCAACGCTTTTTCCTATTAGGAAAGATTTTTGACGATACTTATTCATATATTCTTTACACGGAAGCTTTTCATAAATTTCCATAAAGTTTTTAACGATTTTCTCAATAAGTCTTTCTTTAATATCGGTACATTGAGAAAGATTGCTGAAAATGCTTCCTGCTTTATTCTTTATATCATCGGGAAAACTGTTTTTTGGGGCAAAAAGATTTATTCCTATACCGAGAACAACATAGTTTGAAGAATTGTTTGAGCTTGAAAATCCTGCTTCGCAAAGAATTCCACACACCTTTTTGTCCTTAATATAAATATCATTCACCCATTTTATAAGAGTGTTTTGGTTGCACACATTATCTATAGCATCGGCAACCGCAACCGCCGCAGCAGTGGTTATAAGCGTTATTTGTTCGGTGGAAAAATCAGGACGCAAAAGCAAACTCATATATATACCCGTACTTTTTGGAGAGAAAAAGCTTCGCCCAAGTCTGCCTTTGCCTGCTGTTTGAAAATCGGCTATAACCAAGGCAGAGTCCTCACCACTTTGTGACAGAACTTTGCAGATATTGTTTGTGGAATCTACAGTGTCATAAAAATAAATTTTAAGAGGAACGTTAATGTTAATATCTATCACCTCATAGATATTTTACATCACTTAAAAAAATAATCAATAAAAAATTTTTTAAAAAATCAATAAAACACTTTACATTTTAAAAAAGTGGTGATATAATGGTTACAACTAATAATGTCTAATTTATTTTTGGAGGAGTAATCATGAAGAAAATATTTGCACTTATCCTTACTGTTGCTTTGATTTTCACATTCTCTGTTTCTGCTTTTGCTCTTAAGAGTGCCGGCGGTACCGAGTATCATGAGGTTATCGTTAACAGAACCAACGAAGGAAAAAACTCTGAGGTTGCTGACCGTGTAACCGTTCAGAAGGATGGAACCATTGCTCTTAAGCCTGTTCAAAATGAAAGCCGTGATTTCGAGGGTTGGAAGTTCTATAAGCCCAATAAGTCTCCCGCTCTTGCAGGAACTGATTATGAAATCGTAAGCGTAACCTTGCCTGACGGTTCAAAGGCTGTTGAGGGTACAGACTATGTTATTGAAAAGGGCGAAATCGTTTCTAAGAACGGTGCTTATCTTAATGTAGTTATTAAGCCTCTTTCCGATACAGTTTATGTTTCCGAGGCTTATGAAGGCGTTGACATCGAGTTCAATGTTCCTAAGGATACCGTTAATCCTCTTACAGGAGAAAGCGTAAATCTTTCTGTTGTAGCTACACTTATTATGTTCGTTATGGCAGGTGCAGCTCTTGCTGTTGCTTCTAAGCGTGCATTCAACTAATTAAAACTTCAAAAATACCTGTCCGTGAGGACAGGTATTTTTTTATACATTTGACACATATTTATAAATATGATATACTTTCAAAGAAAAGGAGTGAAAGAAATGAGCAAAAAGCGAAAAATACTATTTACTGTTGGTATTACTATAAGTGTAGTTGCTTTGCTTTTGTTGGTTGGATATCTGATTTACCCTTATTTCGCTCCCAAGCCCGCACCGGTGATGGATAATTCTTCTACCGTCAGCCAATCCTCTGAGCCTGAAGTAGTGCTTGTGGATAATCCTATTGATTTTGCAACACTTCAAGCTAAGAATGAGGATGTATATGCCTGGATAAGAATTCCGGACACTAAGGTTGATTATCCTATTCTTCAAAGCGGGGATAAGCCCGAAAATTTTTATCTTAACCACAATATTGATGGAGAATATGAATTTGCAGGCTGTATTTATACCCAAAAGCTTAACAGTAAGGATTTTACCGACCCCAATACTGTTATTTACGGTCATAATATGAAGAACGGCACGATGTTTAAGGCACTTCATAAGTTCCGTAATAAAGATTTTTTTGAAGCTAATAAGTATATTTACATTTATACACCCGGTCATATTTTGACCTATGAGATTTATGCTGCATATAAATTTGATGCAAGACATTTGCTTTATTCCTATAACTATGATGACAAGGAAGTTTTCAAGGAATATATTGAAATGACTAAAAATCCAAAATCCACTATGGTTAATGTAAGAAGTGAAACTCAGGTAACGGAAAACGACAGGATTATAACATTGAGCACCTGTATAAATGATGACGATTACAGATATTTGGTTCAGGGAGTTTTAATTAATGACCAGCTTACAAAATAAAAAGAAAATGAAAAAGTCCACAAAAATTGTATTGTTGGCTGCGGGAAGTCTATTGGCTGTTATACTTGCAGTAGCGATAGCTGCCGCTTCGGTGTGGTATAATGGTAAACTTAATATGACACAGAACGATGTTGCTCTGACAAATAGCGATGCAACTAAGAATCAGGATGACGATACTATTGAATACAATGGTGGCAAGTATAAGTTTAACAGCAACATTACCACCGCGCTTTGTATGGGAATTGATAATGAAAAGGAGAAGAGCGGCGGAGCCTTTGTTGTAGGACGGGCGGGACAAGCCGACGCACTTTATTTAATTGCCGTAGATACCTCGACGGGAAAAACTACTGTTATAGGAATTCCAAGAGATATAATTACCGATGTGGATTTATATGCAACATCGGGAAGCTTTGTAGGAACCGAAAAAACGCAGATATGCCTAGCTTATGCGTATGGTGACGGAAAAACTGAAAGTGCCCAAAACACTGCCAAATCGGTTTCAAGGCTTCTTTACGGTATGCCCGTAAACTCTTATTTTGCAGTGGATGAGAAGTCTATAGCGACTCTTCATAATGCAGTAGGAACTATAACTGTTATAGCAAATGAAGACATAACAGGAAGCTGTGTTATTAACTTTAACAAGGGAGAGAAAATTAAGCTGACAGGAGGCAACGTTTTTGGGTATCTTCAGTCGAGAAACAACGAAACTGTGGATGCCAGTGTTTTACGCCTTGAAAGACAGCTTGACTACCTAAAAAAATATACATCTGCCGTAATCGAAAAATCAAAATCGGATTTTCTTTTCCCCGTAAAGCTTTATAATAAAGTTGTTAAAAATGCAGTTACCGACCTTGATGCAGGGCGGGTTACCTATCTTGCTACTTCGGTTTTGAAAAATGAGGAACAGGTTTCTTTAGAGTTCAAACAGATAGAAGGAGAGCAGATAGTCGGAGCGGATGGATTCGCTGAATTTTATCCTGATGATGAAAAGCTTTTAGAGCTTGTTATGGAAGTTTTTTATACCAAAATAGAAAAATCACCCGAATAATAATTCGGGTGATTTTTATCTGTTATTCACTTTTTTCTTGTGTTGCTTTTGGCGGTCTGCCTCTTCTTTTTGGCGTCGCTTTTTCTGCTGCGGCTTCATTTTCTTCATTAGCTTCTGTTGTGGCTTTTGGCGGTCTGCCTCTGCGTTTAGGTGCAGGGGTTACATCAGACGATTTAACCTCTTGCTGAACGGCAAGTAAAAGTTCACGCTCTTTTTTTGCCTGTTCTTCCTTTATAGCAAGAAGCTCGTTGTATAGAGAAATTTTATATTCATGCCACAGAAACTCTATTATGTAAGCAAAAATGTATACTATGGGCATAAATATAAGAGCGACCAACATTGAAAAAAGAATATTGGGCATTTCAAAATCGAAAAACAACTCTGAACCGATATTTACATTGCTAAGTAAAGAACTGCAGGAAAATGCAAGGGTTGTTGTTACACCGAAAATAACGGTATAAAGCAGTGCACTTTTTTTGTAGAAACTGTTTCGTGCTTTTTTATCTTTAACAGAGTCTGAGAAAGGCAGTGGCTTGCCGCTAATATCTTTAGGCAGCTCACCTTTTGAAAACAGTTTTTTGAATACCTCATAAACAGAAAAAATGAGGAAAAGCAGTATTATTTCCCAAGTACAAGTCTGTCTTTCGACTTTAATTTTATAAACTATTTCGGCTATTAAGTATAAAAATACAAATCCAAGAGTGAAAATAGCCGCTTTTGAATTATAGCCGAGATTTAAAGAAAAAGAAAACTTTCTACTTTTGCCGCATTTTTTCATCCGCATAATTCTCCTTAACATATTTTACTAATTGTAACACAAAAGAATGTGAAAGGCAAACTGTAAATTATAAATTTTCAGCTTCGTTTAACCATAATGTGCTTAAAGCGTCGCTTGGCATCTGCCAGTCGCCTCTCGGTGAAAGAGAAACAGAGCCGACTTTTACTCCGTCAGGAATACAGGAACGTTTGAACTGTTGTGAAAAGAAACGGCGCATAAAGATTTTCAGCCATTTTTTTATCACTTCGTCGCTATATTTATCAGCCATAGCGTAGCTACACAGTCGGTAGATTTTCTCGGGAGAAAAACCATAACGGCACATATAGTAAAGGAAGAAGTCGTGAAGCTCGTAAGGGCCTACAAGGTCTTCGGTTTTCTGTGAAATTTCGCCCTTGTTATCTATGGGCAGAAGTTCAGGGGAAACAGGGGTATCGAGAATGTCAAAAAGCACCTTTGCAAGACCTTCGTTGCTGTTTTGTGCTACATAATTTACAATACAGCGCATAAGAGTTTTGGGGATACCACCGTTAACCGAGTACATTGACATATGGTCGCCGTTATAGGTAGCCCAGCCAAGAGAAAGCTCTGAAATATCTCCTGTACCAACAACAAAGCCTCCAAACTCGCCTGCAATGTCCATAAGCACCTGAGTTCTCTCTCTTGCCTGACTGTTTTCATAGGTGACATCTGTATTGGCTTCATTGTGTCCAATATCGGCAAAATGCTGACGAACAGCTGTTGTTATATCTATTTCCTTTAAGGTTACTTTAAGTTTCTCACAAAGTAGCACGGCATTGGATTTTGTTCGTGCTGTTGTTCCAAAGCAGGGCATTGTAACGGCAATAACGTCGGTACGGGGGCGGTTAAGACTATCCATAGCCTTTACGCAAACAAGCAGTGCAAGGGTGCTGTCAAGTCCACCCGAAATGCCCATAACAACGGTTTTTGCACAGGTGTGTTCTATTCTTCTTGCAAGTGCGGTAGCCTGTAAATTAAGAATAGTTTCTATTCGGCTTTCAAGCTCCGGCTTATTTTCGGGAATAAAGGGATTTTCTCTTACCTTTCTTGTAAGAGAAGTTTCCTCTGTTTTGCACTGAAAATAAACTGTGTATTCTTCACCTGAATAAAAGTCACTGTCTTTACTACGCTCACCGCAAAGCATATCTACATCAATTTCACTGACAATAAGTCTGCATTTATCCATAGGCTTGTTTTTACATAAAATTTTTCCGTTTTCGCTGATTATGAGATGGCCTGAATAAACCGCGTCGGTGGTGGACTCGCCATCACCGCAAGAGGCATAAAGAATACCGCATATATTGGTAAGAGAGTCGGCTTTGGCAAGAAGTTTTCTCTTTTCTGCCTTGCCCACAGTTTCCACAGAAGCGACAGGATTAATTTTAATTACGGCATTATTTAGGGTATCGGCATTTTCGCCAACAGCAACACAGAAGGAGAAATTCTCAAGCTGACTATGTCGGAAAACAATGTCATTTCCAAAGGGAACTGTGCGGGAGAGCAGGGTAATAACGCTTAGTGAATTGTTAACAGCAAAAATATCGCTGTGCTTTTCACATGGCACAACGCCTAATATTTCACCGCTGTTTACTACTGCTACGCAGTTATAAAGCTTACCGCTGAGCATAAGAGGAATACCCACAGTAAAGGTTATATCGGTGTGGGAGGTTTCCTCGGTGATTTTTTGGAGGGCATTTAGTGATCCCTTTAAAAGAGCTGTGTTATAAAATAAATCCCCAATGGAAGCTCCGGTTATGCAAAGCTCAGGAAGGGCAAGAAGCTTTACACCTTTTTGGTCTGCTTCTTTTATAAGCTTTATAATTTCCTGTGCATTTGCCTGAGTATCGGCAAGGTGTGTTTTTATACAGCCTGTGCCAACCTTAATAAATCCGTGTTTCATATTTTTCTTCCTTTCGGATTGTTATGTATCTATTTTATGACTATATTTAAGCATTGTCAAGAAAGTTTATCATAGTGACTATATAAGGCTTATACTTAATGATAAAATGGCTTGATTTTTTTTAGTTTCTTAATTATAATGATTGTTGTTTATTTAACTATTATACTATATTTCTATAAAATATGCTACATTATATTTGGGTGACTGATATGAAGAAAAATAATTTCAAAGGTAGTTTAGTATTACTTTTGGCGGCAGTTATATGGGGACTTGCTTTTGTTGCACAGGATATTGCCAATGCTGAGGGGATTGAGCCTTTTACACTTAATGCGGTACGTTCCTTTGTGGGTAGCTTTGCTCTCATTCCTGTTGCGGCGGTTGTTTCTAAAAAGAAAAAGGAAACTCTGGTTCCAAAAACAAAGGCCGATTCAAAAAAGTTGTTAATAACGGGTACGGTATGCGGTGTTTTTCTCTGTGTTGCCGTTAATTTTCAGCAATTTGGAATTGCCGCTTATCCCGCCGATACGGCGGTAAGTGCAAGAGCAGGCTTTCTTACTGCTATGTATATACTTTTTGTGCCTATACTTGAAATTTTTATGCGCAAAAAACCGTCTGTTACAGTGTGGGCAGGTGTTTTTATTGCAGTAGCAGGTCTGTATTTGCTTTGCTTTAGTGAGGGAATAAGCGGAATATACGCAGGGGACGTTGTAATGCTGGTGTGTGCTGTTTCTTTCTCCTGTCATATACTAAGCGTTGATACCTTGGGAAGCAAGGTTGACTCTGTAAAACTGTCATGTATTCAGTTTTTTGTATGTGGTGTGCTTTCTACCGTGCTTATGTTTATATTTGAAAAACCGTCTTTATCTTCTATATTGTCAGCGGCACTTCCCATACTGTATTTGGGAGTAATGAGCAGTGGCGTTGCATACACTCTGCAGATAGTCGGTCAGCAGATGTGCGATAATCCAACCCTTGCTTCTATTGCTATGAGCTTTGAATCTGTGTTCGCACTTATAGGCGGAGCCTTGTTCGGCGATAAAATGACAGGCAGGGAAATAATAGGCTGTATAATAATGTTTGCCGCAATTGTTCTGGCACAGTTACCCTCGCCAAAGATTAGAAAGTTAAAATCCTGAGTCACTCAGGATTTTTTCTTTTAATATAAGGGAAAATGTGGTATAATAAAATTAAATAAAAAACAGGAGGTCTGTATATGAAAAAGTTTTTTAAAACATTAGCTGCATTAGTTGTAGTAATGTCGGTTGTAATGTGTGCACTGGTGATTAATGTAAGTGCATTTACTGCCAACTCTACAATAGGGGTAACAAATGAAACACCTAAGGTGAATAGCATAATTACTGTGACAGTTACTTTTAAATTTAGCTCTAAAATGCAGGCAATAGAGGGAACTCTAAAATATGATAGCTCAAAGCTTAAGTATATATCTGCGGGCGGCGACTTCACATCTAATGCAAAAGACGGCTCTATTGATTTTCTGACTACAGGAAACAGTGACCGTTTCTCTGAAGAGTATATTTTTAAGGTGATAGCAGAGGGTGACGCTCTGGTTAGTCTTAGCGGTAATTGTTCAGACGGTACCTCAGAGTACTATGTTATGCCTTCCTCCTATAAGTTAAAAATAGTACAAGAAAATGTTACTGATTTTGCGGGAGGTAGTGGAACTGAGACTGACCCCTACCTTATTTCAGGCACAGCGCATTTTAATAATATAAGAAAATATCCTTCTGCACATTTTTCTCTTTTAAATAATATTACCTTTACCGAGTCTGATTTTGCAGAGGGCGGTACCTTTTATAATGAGGAAAACGGCTTTATTCCCTTTGACAGCTTCAGCGGAACTCTAAACGGTAACGGATATACTGTTTCGGGACTTGAGTTTTACTATGAATACAGCTCATCAAGTTCTGCCTATACCGTTAATATAGGTCTTTTCAGAAACAACAGCGGTAATATAAGTAATCTTTCTTTCGAAAATCTTAGTGCTATAGCTTATTCAGACTGTGCTGCTAATTTAGGCGGTTTGGTTGGTAAAAACACAGGAAATATAGTAAACTGTTCTGTCAGCGGTAGCGTTATTTCGCTTTGCGGTGACGGCTCTTATGTGGGCACAGTTGCCGGGGAGAACTGCGGTCAGATTTTAAACTGTATTAACAGTAGCTTTATATACATTTATCCTACGGGCGAACAGGCTTATTCAGGCGGAATTACAGGTATAAGTAATGAAGGCTCTACGATAGGATTTTGCTATAATTTAGGTGCTGTAAGCGGATATGTTACAGGCGGTATAGCAGGTGTTGCAAATAATGCACAGATTGTCACCTGTGCAAATCTTGGTGTAGTTGGCTATGGCAGTGTTTTGCAGGAGCAGACCGACCTTGGTGTTCTTTACGGAGTAGCAAGTGGCGGTATAGCAGGTTATGCTGCAGGCAATACCGTTATTGGCGGTTGCTATAATGCAGGTGAGGTTGTGTCTTATTCTGACAGCTATGAGGCTTTTGCCGGCGGTATAGCGGCAGAGATAACCGAAAGCTGTATAAGTGACTGCTATAATCTTGGCTATGTAGGCTCTTATGCTGAAAATTATGATGCCGCGGCACAAAGCGGTGACTATGCGGCAGGTATTGTGGCATCTGTTAATTCCTTTGCTCAGTCAGAGGATGGACAGTTTATGTCAGTAGAAAATTGTTATAGCATAGCAGTTCCGTATTCTGCAAACGAATTTGTGGGTGGAATAGCAGGAGTAAATAACGGCGGAATTTTCAAGAATAATTATTACTATGACATAGTAACCAATGGTATATATGAAAATTTTGACGTCAATGAGATAGATGGCGTTACAAGTCTTACTGATGGAGAAATGAAAAACAAAGAGTCATATGAAGGCTTTGATTTTGAAAATGTGTGGTGGCTGAGCAGTGTCAGCGGATATGATTATCCACAGGTTTCGGTTTGCTCTGTTGCAGGAGCACAGAGTGTGGAAATTACACAGCAGCCCCAAAGCACAGTGTATAATATAGGTGCCGAGCCTGACCTTTCAGGCGGAAAAATGACCGTAACTTATTATAGCGGTGAAAGCGAAGAGCTTGACACGGGAGAGCTTTCGATTTTAGGATATGATAACACTGTAGCAGGTGAGCAGACGGTATACTTTGTTTACGGCGGATATATGTTTGAGGGCAGTATCACATTTGTAAATAAGCTGGCAGGTGACTGCAATAATGACGGAATTGTAAATATTTCTGATTTAGCCATTTTAAAGCTTTATCTTGCAGGAGTGAAAATGGAAGATTTCAGTGAAGCAAGCGCTGATGTTGACGGAAACGGTGCAGTGGAAACAACAGATATGGCACAGCTTAAATTAACCCTTGCAGGTGAGTAATTAAAAATCAGCACCGCGTATTCCTTTTAGAATACGCGGTGTATTTTTATTTCGGTATAAAATTTTCGAATATGTAGGTTCGAAAATGCTTTTTGTTTTTATCAATTTCTTCCTGTTGTGTAAAGGTCCAACCTACAGGGAAAGTACCGAGCTTTGTTACCAGTCTGCGACACAGATGCTTTTCATCCCTATGGTCATAGGAAACAAAATCGGGGCGGGACAGAAAATTAAACAGCAGACAGCCTGAAAGCTTTTTATAAAAGGCTTCTCCCTTAAAGGCACAGGAGAGCTGTCCTCGGCAAACGTCCTTTCTGTGCTTTTTGTACCAGTAAAGATTTTGGGGATAAAAGGACTGCACAAAGTATTTGCCGTTATATTCCGACAAAATTTTATTAGCTTGTTCACAAAGAGCCTTTGAGTTGCCGTCATACTTAAACTCAATAAGCAATGGCACCTTGCCGTCAATTGCCGAAAGACATTCCTTTAGGGTAGGGGCGGTATAGAGAGTGCTGAGCAGTCTGAGAGCCTTGATTTCCTCAAGAGTCATATCCTTTATTTTTCTGTCAAGAGAGCACATACGCTTCATATCATCATCGTGGAAAACCACAACCTTAGCGTCTTTTGTAAGGTGTATATCAATCTCAATTGCAAAGCCCTGCTTTACAGCCTCCTTAAAGGCGGGAATGGAATTTTCGGGGATGCCCTTTGCAATGTCGTGAAGTCCTCTGTGTGCAATATAAAGTCCGTTTAAAACATTTCTGTCACTGTGCTTTCTTGTGGCAGGGAAGATAAGAAACAAAAAAACACAACAGGACAAGAGAATAAAAAGTAATATATATAGCATTATCAGTCCTCTGTATCAAAGCTTTCAAGCAAATCTTTTTTAGGTAAGGGCTTTGAGTCGCCGTGTTTTACAAACAGCATAGTAACAAAGGAAAGGGCGGCGAATATTACTGCATAGGGGAAAAGCGCTCTGTAACCAAGACCTAAATTATCAATAATAAAACCTGAAAGCAGGGGAGTAGTTATCTGAGCTGCCATAGAGAAGGTATAGTAAATGCCGGTGTATTTGCCTACGTCTGCACCGCTGCTCATTTCCACAACCATTGGGAAGGAGTTTACATTTATTGCCGCCCAGGCAATACCGATAAGACCTAAAATCAGATACATAACAGGGGTCTGACGGGTTATGAATATTGCGGCAAAAAGACAGGCGGTCATAAGAAATACGCCTATAAGAATTGTGCTTTTTCTGCCCACCTTTGAGGAAAGAAAACCCAGAGGAACAAAGGCAATAATTGCGGCAACCGTAGCGGTAAGCAAATAGCTCGAAGAGGTGCCAAGATCAACACCCCATATGTTTACACAGTATCTTGAAAAAGCGGTGGTAACCGAGTTATAGGACATAAACCAGAAGAATACCGACATTAAAATAAAAATAAGGCTTTTGAGTACGCTTTTTGGCATCTTTTTGCCCTTGTTTATATCTTCTGTTTCCTCATCTTTTATATTTGTTTCTTTTAAAAGCTTGTTTTCATTAGTTGTAAACACCATTATAAGAACCGTTATGAGCATAAATGCGGATATAACAATGAATACCGGCATAAAGGATTGGTCTGAGCTGTAAACACTTTCTCCCTGTGCGTTTTTCTCGCTTTTTAGCATAAACATCATAACAACTGTGGAGAAAATTCCGCCCAAATAACCCACAAGATTAATAATGGCGTTAGCTTTACTTCTGAGAGGTTTTTCGGTAACATCAGGCATGTAAGCAACGGCAGGAGTTCTGTAAACAGCCATAGTGACAAGAAGTGCCATAAGGGTTATAAAGAAGCCCCAGAAGCTTACTTTCTGATGGAAAACACCCAGAACTATAAGCAGGACACAGGATGCTATAGTACCGAATAATATATATGGAGTTCGTTTTCCAAGAGGAGTTCTGGTTTTGTCAGATATTGCTCCAAACAGTGGGAGCATAAAAATAGCAAGCACGTTGTCAATAGACATAATAGCATTTGCCGAAAAGGTATTAAGAGAAAATGTTGATTCCAAAAGATAGGGGATAACCTGGTCATAAAACTGCCAGAAGGCAAGTATAGACATAAAGGACAGACCAATAAGTATAGTTCTTTTGTAATTAAGCTTCATATCGCACCTCTTGTTTTTTTATACAATGATAGTATAACACTTATCCCTTATTAAATCAATTAAAAATAGCCAAAGCATTCAAACTTGAATCAGATTTTGGAACAAGTATTTTTTGCTGTGGCTAAGTTGACATAAACCGACAAATATGCTATAATAGTTCGACACTTGAACAGTCATTCAAATGATGAAAGGAGAGAGGTTGAGTGGCGGATATACCTTCCTGTGAGTTTATACACGTTCACGAAAGCGTTGTGAATGAAGTTCGGGCGTTAATGCCTGAAGAAGAAAAACTTTATGCACTGGCTGACCTTTATAAAGTGTTCGGAGATTCTACCCGCATAAAAATACTTTATGTTCTTAGTATAGAAGAAATGTGTGTATGCGATATTGCGGGACTTCTCGGTATGACTATTTCGGCAATATCCCATCAGCTTAAAATACTTAAACAGGCTCGTCTTGTTAAATTCAGACGGGAGGGAAAAACTGTTTTCTATAGCCTTGCTGATAATCACGTAACTACAATTATTAATAACGGTATGGAGCATATCGAAGAATAGGAGAAAAATTATGAAAAAAACTTATGTGTTAGAAGACCTTGACTGTGCGCACTGTGCGGCAAAAATGGAAGAAGCAATTAAGAAAATCGACGGAGTGACCTTTGCGGGTGTTAATTTTATTGCTCAGAAACTGACTGTTGAGGCAGACGATAATAAATTTTATGATATTATGAAAGAGGTAAAGGCTGTTATTAAAAAAATAGAGCCTGACTGTGTGGTAGTGGATTAATGACAAAAAAGCAAAAAAGGATGCTTTACCGCATTATTTTCGCCTTCGCTGTATTAGTCTTTGCTGTTGTGCTTGATAAAACGGTAAGAGATATAAACGAAACTATTGTGGCGGCACTGTATCTCACTGCGTATATTACCATAGGATATGATGTTATAACCAAGGCGGTTGTAGGTCTTAGATACCGAAGATTTGCTAATGAAAATCTGCTTATGACCATAGCTTCGGTAGGCGCTGTTTTTTTAGGGGAATATACCGAAAGTGTGGCAGTAATGCTTTTTTATCAGGTAGGCGAACTTTTTCAGTCTTATGCTGTGGGAAAAAGTCGAAAAAATATTGCGGCTCTTATGGATATACGTCCCGATACTGCCCGTGTAATAAGGGACGAAATAAAAATAGTTGACGCAAGTACGGTTTTATTTGGTGAAATTATTGAGGTGCTTCCCGGTGAGAAAATTGCCCTTGACGGAGAAGTTATAAGCGGTGTAAGCTCGGTTGATACCTCTTCTATGACTGGAGAAGCTTTACCTGTAGATGTAAGGATAGGGGACACTGTGCTGGCAGGATGTGTTAATTTAAGCGGAGCAATAAGGATAAGGGTGATAAAACCCTTTGAAGAGTCTTCTGTGTCAAAAATTCTTGATTTGGTAGAAAATGCTTCGGCAAATAAAACTAAAAGTGAAAAATTTATATCCAAATTCGCACGGTATTATACCCCCGCTGTTATGGCGGCGGCTTTTCTTATAGCCACTGTTCCTCAGTTTTTTACCGATAATCCTTATGAATGGGTTCGCCGTGCTTTTGTATTTCTTGTTATATCCTGTCCCTGTGCTCTGGTAATATCGGTGCCCCTTTCCTTTTTTGGCGGTATCGGTGCGGCTTCCTCAAAGGGTATACTTGTAAAAGGCTCGGGATATATGGAAACCCTTTCTAAATGCAAAACCTTTGTTTTTGATAAAACGGGTACTCTTACTAAAGGCAGTTTTATCATCGACCAAATTAAAAGCGAAAAAATGGATAGCGATGTGCTACTGGGTATATGTGCGGCAATAGAACAGTACAGTAATCATCCACTGGCGCAGTCGATAGTAAGGGCGGCAGATGAGAACTATAAAAAACTTCTTGTCAGCGATATAAAGGAAATAGCAGGACAGGGAATCTGCGGTAGGGTGGAAAACCGAGAGGTTTTCGTTGGCAACAGCCGTCTTATGAACAGCAGAGGTATTTTTTGTGAAGATAAGGACGCTTCAACGGTTCATATAGCTATAGGCAAGGAATATGCAGGAAGTATTTTGCTTATAGATGAAATAAAGGATGAAACGGTATCTGCAATACAAAAACTTAAAAACTTGGGCATTAAGGAAACGATTATGCTAACAGGGGATAAAGAGCAGGTTGCGAGAAAAATTGCCGAAATATCAGGAATTGATACCGTGTGTGCAAATCTTTTGCCACAGGATAAGGTGGTAATGCTTCAGCGAATTATAAAAAGAAGTAAACGTGCTGTATTTGTAGGTGACGGAGTAAACGATGCTCCTGTTATAATGAGGGCTGATGTAGGTATAGCTATGGGTGCTTTAGGCAGTGATGCGGCAATTGAGGCAGCAGATGTTGTGCTGATGGACGATAACCCCGAAAAACTGGCTCTTGCTGTGAAAATAGCTAAAAAGACCTGTGGCATAGCTTCACAGAATATAGCTTTTTCGCTTCTGGTTAAAATTGTTTTTCTTGTGCTGGGAGCGTTTGGTATATCGGGAATGTTAGGTGCGGTATTTGCCGATGTGGGAGTGGCTTTTTTTGCTATTCTTAATGCTATGAGAACAATGAGTATAAGAAACGACTGAAATTTTCAGTCGTTTTTTTATACATATTGTATATTGGAAGTATTTTGCATATATATTTTGTGTTTGGACTTATTGACAAAACCTTTATAAAAATATATAATAAAAGCATAATATGGGAAATTATGTCGAAAGGACTAAGGTATGAAAATCACCCAAAAGGTTATAAGCGTTATACTTGCTTTTGCTATACTTTGCTCTGCCTGTCTTGTGTCGGGTATGTTTGCAACAGGACTTTCAAACCGTCACGGATATATAAACGGCAGTAATGTTAATATAAGAACGGGCGCGGGAACATCTAATGATAGCCTTGGAAAGCTTGCACTTAATACCCCTGTGCTTGTAACAGGTGTAGCTTTTGATTCAAGCGGTACTCGTTGGTATAAGCTGACGGCATATACTTCGTCAGGAAATATTGATGGCTATGTAAGTGCAAATTATGTTACCGTTACAGGTAGTGATAATGTATGCGACGCAACGGTTGTGGCAGATACTGCCGTTCGTGTTAGAAGTGCACCGGGCACTAATAATACAATTATTACCGAACTTGCGGCGGGAACAAATGTCACCGCTATCGGTTCTGAATATGCCTCTAACGGTAAGCTGTGGTATCATATCCGCTTTATACTTAACGGCGAAACCGTTACAGGATATATGCACAGTGATTATATTAAGCTTATTCCCGAATACAAAGAGGATTTAAGCTTTGAGGAACAGCTTGAAGCTCAGAATTTCCCCGAAAGCTATAAAGAAAAGCTTCGTCAGCTTCATACACTTTATCCGAATTGGATTTTTTTATCGGATGAGGTACCTATTAGCTGGGATGAAGCACTGGCAGGTCAGACATCCGGTGGTGTTTCTACCATTCACGGCACTGCAAGTCAGTCCTGGAAATCGCTCCAGGAGGGTGATTATGACTGGTTGTCAGATACTTGGCATGAATATGACAGCGGCGGTTGGGTTGCGGCGGCTGATAATGTTGTAGCTTACTATTTAGACCCTCGAAACTTTCTTACAGCTACAGGAATATTTCAGTTTATCACTATGAAATATTATCCCGAGATAAATACAAAGGCGAATCTTCAGTCAGCTCTTGACGGCACTTTTATGGAAGGGTCTTTCCCAGAGGATACCTATGATACCTACTCCGATGTACTTATGGAGGCAGCACAACTGTCAGGGGTAAGCCCCATTGCTCTTGCTTCTATGATAACCATAGAGCAGGGTGTTAATGGGCAGGGCAACAGTATTTCGGGAAATTACCCCGAATATGAGGGATATTATAATTTCTATAATATCCGTGCCTATGCCTCAGGTGGCTATAACGCTATTCAGTACGGTTTGCTATATGCAAAGGGAACTGATGCTACCTATTATCGCCCTTGGAATACCAGAGCGAAGTCAATACTTGGCGGTGCAAAATACTATGCTGACGGCTATGTGAGCAGAGGACAGGATACATTGTACTATAAAAAGTTTAATGTAGTGTCAACGCCTTATTTTAAACATCAGTATATGACCAATATACAGGGAGCGGCAAGTGAAGCGGGAAAAACCGCAAATGGCTATGCGGCTATTATGAACAGTGCGCTTGTATTTAATATTCCGGTATATCAGAATATGCCTGAAGAACCGTGTCCTTATCCAACCAAGGAAGGCAATAATGACTGTTATCTTTCTGATATTTCACTTAATGGCTATAGCTATTCACCTACCTTTGACAGATACACAAATAATTATGAGCTTATCGTTGCAGGTGAGGTAAAGGAAATTGTTGTTACTCCCGTTGCTTCGGCAAATGATTCAACCGTAGAGGGTGGCGGAAAAATTTCGCTTAAGGAAGGCTATAACGATATAAATATAACCGTAACCAGCAGTAGCGGTCTTAAAAACACCTATACCGTATCTGTTTTCAGAGAGGAATATGAAGAGGAAATACCAAATCCTGTTATAAATGGGGCTGTATATAGCATTGAGTCCACCTTTATAAAGGGTATTAAGCCTTCAACAAATAACGATGTTTTTAAGACAAACCTTGATGTTAAGGGTGGAAGTGTCAGAGTGGTTGACTCAGAAGACATGATAAGAACAGGTGATGTTATTGAAATTCTTGACTCTGCAGGGGAAGTAAGATATACATATACTGCGGTGGTGGAATGTGATATTAACCGTGATGGCAAATTTTCTCTTGTTGATATTGCGGCTTTGCAGAGGCATCTTTTGGGTATGAACACCATTACAAATAGTGCAGTTTTAAAGGCGGCTGACCTTAACGGTGACTCAAAAACCTCACTTGTGGATATAGCGAGAATGCAACGAATTTATTTAAAATTAGATGAGTGATAGGAGTGCCCATTATGTTTAAAAGAATCTGTAAATCGGTTTGTGTTTTACTTGCAGTGACTGTAGTTATGCTGTCGGCTTTTTGTGTGAATGTCAGTGCAGTATCAGCTAAGTCATCAATCGGTCTTACCAATAAAACTCCCAAGGTGGACAGCACTGTTACAGTAACAGTTACCTTTGTTATTGATACAAAAATGCAGGCAATAGAGGGAACACTTAAATATGATAGTTCAAAGCTTCAGTATGTGTCTGCAGGCGGTGATTTTACCTCCAATGCAAAAGAAGGCTCTATAGGCTTTCTTACTACAGGAAACAGCGACCGTTTTTCCGAGGAATACACCTTTAAGGTAATTGCAGAGGGTAACGCACTTGTGAGTCTTAGTGGTAAATGCTCAGACGGCACAAATGAATATACTGTTGACCCTTCCTCCTATACCATAAAAATATCGGGTACACAGACAAATAACGATACCACTGAACAGGATACAAATTCAAACACCAAGGCGGCACTTAAATCAATTAAGGTTGCCGCAGGTACCCTGACCCCTGCCTTTAAGGAGAATATAACCGAATATACCGTAGTAGTGCCCTATACACAGACCGACGGACTGCTTACCTGTGTTACACTTGATAAAAGTGCAAAGGTAAGTGTTGAAGGGGACAGAGAGCTAAAGGTAGGACTTAATAAGCGAACTATTGTTGTAGTGGCATCTAATGGTGAAACAAGACGTTACAATGTAACCTTTAATCGTCTTGATGAAAACGGAAATGACATTACTGTGGGTCAGGAGGACGCTGCAGGTGTTGTTATCGACCAAAAGGAATTTGTAATTGTTCAGGACATTGCATCGGTTAGCATTCCCAAAGGCTTTAGTCTGTCTTCGGTACAGTATGGCGAAGAAGAAATTGCTGCTTATATTGATGCAACAGGCAAAATCACAATAGTTTATCTGAAAGCTAAGGATGAAAGCGAAGAAGGCTTTTATCTTCTTGAAAACGATAACTTTACAAAATTTAGCTATATTGAGTGTGCAGAGGTAACTTATATAATAAAAGAGGACTCTACAGTTTCACCAAATGGATTTTATAAATCTACATGTGAGCTTAACGGAGTAAAGATTCCTTGCTTTAAATACACTTCAAATGAATATGCTGATTTCATTGTAGTGTCAGCCGTTGCAACAAACGGCGGTGAAGGCTATTACCGTTATGATTTCAAGGAAAATACTATGCAGAGATACTCTGAATTTATCAGTGGTGTTATCGGTACTGAAGAGGAAGAAGCTTCTGTGGTTACAGAACCCATCCGTCTTACTGCGGTTGTGCTAACTGTAATTTTTGCACTTGGTGTAATTGCTCTTATTGTTCTTATAATAATAAAGCTTTGCTCACGCAAAAAGATAAATGATGAGATTATTGAAGAAGGATATACAATTGAAATGAGTTCGGATACTCCCGAGGAAGAAGAGTAAAATCGGATGCAGCAGCCTTGTTATCACAGGCTGCTGTTTTTTGTGATTAAAAACATGTAAAAAATGCGGGATAAACTTGACACAAAAAACAAATGGTGATAAAATAATACACAGTAGGTTACAATGGTGATAAAGTATGCGTTTGGCGAGGCACACTGATAGCCATTGACTTTATACCGGGGTAAAATGCGGCCTCGGAGAGTCTTTACTCTGATAAAACGCATTTTAATATATAGGAGGAAATTAAATATGCCTTATTTGCCTTACATCATCGGCGGCGCCGTTGCATTGGTACTGGCTTTTATCGGCTTTTTTGTAGGTATGTCATACAGACGTAAGTCTGATGATAAAGCCATCGGCTCCGCAAAGGATGAAGCTAAACGCATTTTAAACGATGCTATCAAAAATGCCGAAACCAAGAAGAAAGAACTTCTTGTAGAAGCAAAGGACGAGGTTCTTCGTCTTCGTCAGGAAAATGACAAGGAACTCAGAGAACGCCGCAGTGATATTCAGCGTCAGGAGCACAGACTTCAGCAAAAGGAAGAAAACCTTGATAAAAAAATAGATAATCTTGAAATCAAGGAAGAAAAGCTCCAGAAGCGCGCTAAAGAGATTGAAGAAAAGCTTGAAGAGTGCGAACGTATCAAAAAGAGCCAGATGGAACTTTTAGAGCGTATTTCAGGCTTTACAAGTGAACAGGCTAAGGAGCATTTGCTGTCTATGCTTGATGGTGAACTTGCCCACGAAAAAGCCGTTCGCATTATGGAAAATGAACAGCACACTAAGGAAGAAGCTGACAAAATGGCAAGAGAAATCATCGGTCACGCTATTCAGCGCTGTGCCGCTGACCATTCTTCCGAAATGACAGTATCCGTTGTTGCTCTGCCCAACGATGAAATGAAGGGTAGAATTATCGGTAGAGAGGGTAGAAATATCCGTGCTCTCGAAACCGCCACAGGTGTTGATCTTATTATCGACGATACCCCCGAGGCTATTACGCTCAGCAGCTTCGACCCCGTAAGAAGAGAGATTGCAAGAATTACTCTTGAAAAGCTTATTCTTGACGGAAGAATTCATCCCGCACGTATTGAAGAAACCGTTGCCAAGGCTACTGCCGAGGTAGAGGCTTCTATTAAGCAGGTGGGTGAACGTGCAATGATAGATGCAGGTGTACATAACCTTCATCCCGAGCTTATTAAGCTTTTAGGTAAGCTTCAGTATCGTACCAGCTATGGACAGAATGTGCTTAATCATTCTATGGAGGTATGTCATCTTTCGGGACTTCTTGCTGCTGAAATGGGTGCCGATGTAGCTCAGGCTAAGCGTGCAGGTTTGCTTCACGATATTGGTAAGGCTCTTGACCATGAGCAAGAGGGTTCTCACATTCAGTTGGGTGTGGAGGCTGCTAAAAAATATCGTGAAAATGAGGGTGTTGTTCATGCGATTCACGCTCATCATGGTGAGATTGAAGCTAAGACCGTTATTGCTTGCATAGTACAGGCTGCTGATGCTATTTCTGCTGCCCGTCCCGGTGCAAGAAGAGAAAATATTGAAAATTACATCAAACGTCTTGAAAAACTTGAGGAAATCGCCAATTCCTTTAGCGGTGTAGAAACATCCTTTGCTATTCAGGCTGGACGCGAAATACGAATTGTTGTTAAGCCTGAGGCTATAAGTGATGACCAGATGGTCCTTGTTGCTCACGATATTGCGGCAAGAATTGAAAAAGAACTTGAGTATCCCGGACAGATTAAAGTAAATCTTATCCGTGAAAACCGAGTTGTAGATTACGCAAAATAAAAAGAAAGGGCTATACGGCGAAAACTGTATAGCTCTATTTTTTGGAGACGATATTTATGAACTTTACAAAACTTACACAGTTTCTTGATAACCTCCCCGAAAGATATTTCATTCCCGGTGGTGACCTTATTGTAAATAAGGATGGCAAAACAGTTTACCGCCATCAGTTCGGCTATTCTGATAGAGAAAAAAGCAGAAGAGTACAGGGTAACGAAATATATCGTATTTATTCCGCAAGTAAGGTTATGACCTGTACTGCTATTATGAAGCTTGTTACCGAGGGTAGACTGGGTCTTTATGATGAGCTTTATAAATACATACCCGAATTTGAGGAAATGTATATAAGAACAGATAATGGTCCCGTTATGGCTGAAAATAAAATCCGCATAATTGACCTTATGCAGATGGCGGCAGGCTTTACCTATGATTGCGGACATCCTGTTCTTAATGAGTATCGCAGTAAGACACAGGGCAGGGGCGATACCTTAGGTATGGTTAAGGCAATGTCAAAAATGCTTCTTGAATTTGAACCCGCTACCGCTTTTCGCTATAGTCTTTGTCACGATATTTTAGGCGGCGTTATTGAGGTTGTTTCGGGTCAAAAACTCAGTGATTTTATGAAGGAGAATTTCTTTAATCCCCTTAATATGTACGAAACCGACTATAAGTATACCTTTGGGAATGAGGAAAGAATCTTCTGGCGTTCATGCTACAATGCTGAAAAGCACGAAACAAATTATGTGGATGCTGATGCTAACTGGTTTGAAATGGGAACTGAATACGAAAGCGGCGGTGCAGGAGTTATTACCACAGTTGATGACTACATCAAATTTGCTCAGATGCTTTGCGATGGCGGTGTAACCCCTGAGGGCAAAAGACTTATTGCCTTTGAGGGTATTGAGCTTATGCGTAAAACCGTAAATGAGAAACAGTCTGCCTTTACAATGACCGATTATAAATATGCACTGGGGGTAAGAACCCACGTAAGCAATGAGAATAATTTTTCAAAAAGCGGTCTTTATGAATTTGGTTGGGATGGTGCTCACGGCGCGTATACAGAGATTGATATTGAAAATGGTATAGCTGTTTACTTCGGTTGCGGAACAAGTGGAATAAATGCTCTTGTTCATCCCGAAATGAGAAATCTTATACATGAAGGAATAGAGGCACAGTAAAATGCTTTTCAAAAGGTTTTTAGCTGTATTTTTGGTGCTGATGTTGTCCTTATCTCTTTGCGGATGTGTATCTGAAAAGGATATCATCGGCAGTTATGAGGCTCAGCTTGATATAAGCGAGATTTATAACAGACGTTTTAGTGAGGCAGAGGATATTAAGAATTACAGCCTTTCTTCTCTTACCCTAAAACAAAGCCTTACCTTTAATCAGGATGGTACATACAGTTATTATGTAGAGGAAGAAGAGGCGCAAAACGTTATAAATAAGGCTCTTATACTCACATCAAATGCTCTTCGTCAGTATTATGCTAAGCTGATAGCTGATATGGGACTTAATATGGATGTGGAAACGTATCTTGCTTCGGTTGGGGCTGATATTGACTCTATTGTTGCTCAAATGAGGGTATCGGAAGAAATAGAAAATATTTTAGAAAAGCTTTGCGAAGAGGGTACATATACCGTTACCCGAACGAGTCTTTTTACAGGAGAGCTTGCGGGCTGGCTAAGTAATTATTCCTATAATGAAGAATATTCCTTTGAGGATAATACTGTAACGGTAAACTGTTCTGTTCTGCAAGAGCAGGTATTTTATACAAAACAGTAAAGAAAACCGCGAAAAGAAATTTTCGCGGCTTTTTGTTAAAAATACTTGACAAAATATGGAATAAGTTGTATTATAATTTAGAAGTTAGCGTAGGCTAACTAAAATTTCACCAATAGGTTAGCTTATGCTAACTGTAGAAAGAGGTAAAAATGAACACATTGAAGGATGCAAAGGTGGGAAGCACCGTAAAGGTTATAAAGGTTCATGGGGAAGGTGCCGTTAAGCGTCGTATTATGGATATGGGTATAACCAAAGGCACCCGTATTTATGTAAGAAAGGTAGCTCCTTTAGGCGACCCCTTCGAGCTTCAGGTTAGAGGCTATGAGCTTTCTCTCAGAAAAGCTGATGCCGAAATGGTAGAGGTAGAATAAAAAGGAGAGTATGAAATGAGTATAAGAATTGCACTTGCAGGTAATCCAAACTGTGGAAAAACAACCCTTTTTAATGCTCTTACAGGTTCTAACCAATATGTAGGAAACTGGCCGGGTGTGACAGTTGAGAAAAAAGAGGGTAAACTGAAAAAGAATGAAGATGTTATAATTACCGACCTTCCGGGTATTTATTCTCTTTCTCCTTATACACCTGAAGAGGTAGTAGCAAGAAATTATCTTGTAGGTGAGCGTCCTGATGTTATTTTAAATATTGTAGACGGAACCAATATTGAAAGAAATTTATATCTTACAACTCAGCTTTTAGAATTGGGAATTCCTGTTGTTATAGCAATTAATATGATGGATATTGTGCGTAAAAACGGTGATAAAATTGATATAGAAAAGCTTTCTAAAAACATTCGCTGTCAGATACTGGAAATTTCTGCACTTAAGGGTGAGGGAATAAATGAGGCGATAGATGCCGCTATTCAGTCGGCGGGTAAGAAAATGATTCCCGAGCATATTTTCTCAGGTGATGTTGAACACGCTGTGGCTCATATTGAGGAAGCAGCCATACACAGTATGGAGGACACAAAGCAGAGATGGTATGCTATTAAAATATTTGAACGCGATGCTATGGTGCGAGATGATTTAAAACTGGATGAAGCGGTTTTAAAGCATATCGAAAAGGATATAGCACACGTCGAAGAGCATTTTGATGACGATGCCGAGAGTGTTATAATTAATGAACGCTATGAGTATATTGAAAAAATACTTAAGGATTGCTGTAAGAAAAAGAGTATCGGCAGACTTTCTATGTCGGATAAAATAGACAGGGTTGTTACCAACCGTTTTCTTGCACTTCCCATATTTGCCGTTGCTATGTGGCTTGTTTATTACATATCTATAGGCTCTGTAGGTGACTGGACAGTAGGCTTTATGAATGATACTCTTTTTGGTCAGTGGATAGTCCCCTTTGTGCAGAGCAGTTTAGAAGCTATAGGCTGTATGCCCTGGCTTGTGGGACTTGTTTCGGACGGAATTGTAGGCGGTGTAGGTGCTGTGCTTGGCTTTGTACCACAAATGCTGATTCTTTTCCTTATGCTGTCTTTACTTGAAGACTGCGGATATATGTCGAGAGTAGCCTTTATTATGGATAAGCTTTTCCGTAAATTCGGACTTTCGGGCAAATCCTTTATTCCTATGCTGGTGGCTTCAGGATGTGGTGTTCCCGGAATTATGGCAAGCAGAACTATTGATCAGGAAAGAGATCGTCGTATAACTATAATGACAACAGGTTTTATTCCCTGCGGTGCTAAAATGCCTATAGTGGGACTTGTTGCAGGTGCTCTTTTCGGCGGGAGCCCTCTTATTGCAACAGGTGCATACTTTATAGGTGTAGCGGCAGTTATAATTTCGGGTATAATTCTTAAGAAAACAAAGGCGTTTGCGGGGAAACCTGCCCCCTTTGTTATGGAGCTTCCTGCTTATCACGCACCTCTTGCCAGTAATGTTGCAAAAACGGTGTGGGAACGTGGCTGGTCTTTTATTAAACGTGCAGGAACAGTTATTCTTGCGGCAAGTGTTATTATATGGATACTTAATAATATTACCTTTGAGGGAGGATTTCACTATATCGGTGACGGCGAAGAAGCATCTGTTCTTAATGTTATAGGTAGCTTTGCAGCGGTTATCTTTGCTCCTTTAGGCTTTGGCAACTGGCAGGCAACAGTAGCAACATTTCTCGGTCTTATGGCTAAGGAAGAGGTTGTAGGTGTATTCGGAGCACTCGGCTATGAATCGGCTGAGGTAGCCTTTGCTACCATTATGGGAGGAAAACTTGCAGGATTTTCTTTTATGGTGTTTAATCTTCTCTGTGCTCCCTGCTTTGCGGCAATGGGTGCTATAAGACGAGAAATGAACAGTCCTAAGTGGACGGTAGGTGCAATCGCATATATGTGTGCACTATCCTATGCGGTATGTCTTGTGATTTATCAGTTGGGTGCTTGGTTTACGACGTCGGGTGGAAATATTGCAGGTACTGTTATAGCTTTAATGGTACTATTGTTTATCCTCTATATGCTTCTGCGAAAAGATAAATATAACTAAAGGTGATTTTATGTGGCCTACAATAATTATTTCGGTAATAATTGCCGCGGCGGTTATACTTATTGTGGTAAACGAAATAACAAAAAAGAAAAAAGGCAAGGGCGGTTGCTCCTGTGGGTGCGGCGGCTGTGCAATGAAGGACGTTTGCCACAGCGAAAAAGAATAAAAGAAAACGCGGTTTTTAAAACCGCGTTTTCTTCTTGAAGTAAATAGATATATGTTATATAATATAAACGGTGATTAAATGAAAAAGGTTATTATAGGTATGAGTGGCGGCGTAGATTCCTCGGTAGCCGCTTATGTGCTTAAAAATCAGGGTTATGAGGTAATAGGTGTAACATTGTCACTGTATAGAGAGGATTCTGCTACAGGAGCGGCCGACGACCAGAGGGATGCGCTGTCTGTCTGCAAAAAACTCGGTATACAGCATATTGTTGTGGATAGAAGAAAGCTTTTTGAAGAAACCGTTATAAAGGATTTTATAAGCTCTTATGAAAACGGGCTTACACCTAACCCCTGTGTGCTTTGCAATAAGGCTGTTAAATTCAGCCAAATGATAAAAATTGCCGACGAAATAGGTGCCGAATTTGTCGCTACGGGACACTACTGTAACATTGACTGTATAAACGGAGTATATACTCTGACAAGACCAAAGGATAAAAACAAGGACCAGACCTATATGTTATATAAGCTGACTCAAAGTGAGCTTTCCCGTATTTTAATGCCTCTTGCCGACTATACAAAGGAGGAAATAAGAGGCATAGCAAAACAAATCGGTCTTGCTGTAGCAGAGCGACCCGATAGTCAGGATATATGCTTTGTGCCTGACGGAGATTATGTAGGCTTTATAAACAGATATACAGGTAAAAACTATCCCGAGGGTGAGTATGTTTCTCTTGACGGAAAGGTTCTCGGTAAGCACAAAGGAATTATTAACTATACCATAGGTCAGCGTAAGGGACTCCGAATTGCTCTTGGTAAGCCTGCCTTTGTAATAAGCAAAAATGCAAAGGAAAACAAGGTTGTTATAAGCGATGATGAGTCACTGCTTTTCAGTGATACCGTAAGGCTCAGAGATGTTAATTTTATAAGCGGAGAGCTTCCCAAAGGGGATATACGGGTTAAGGCAAAGCTTCGCTACAGGCATAACGAGGCACCTGCAATACTTAGTATTACGGGTGAAAATGAGGCTGTGCTTGTTTTTGACACACCTCAACGGGCATCTGCTCCGGGACAGTCGGCGGTATTTTATGACGGAGATATTCTTATAGGCGGAGGAACCATAGTATGACAGAGCAAATTAAAGAAACGATTAAGGCTTTGGAAAAAAATAATATGATGGCGTTTTATGCTCAGACAAAGGAGGATATAATGCCTATAATAAAAGGGCTTATAAAGGAGGGGGACAGCGTTGCTTTTGGCGGTAGCGTTACCCTTGATACTATAGGTGCTGTTGATGAAATTCGTAAGGGTAATTATGATATAATAGACCGTTATAAGCCCGGTATTTCCCCTGAGGAAAGGGTGAAATGCTTTAAAAAAGCTTTTACAGCCGATGTTTTTCTCACCTCTACAAATGCACTCACACAAAAGGGTGAGCTTATAAATGTGGATGGTAACGGCAACAGAATTGCGGCTATGATATACGGCCCTGACAGTGTTATTGTGGTTGCAGGGTTAAATAAGCTGGTAAGAAACAGTGAAGAGGGCTTTGAAAGAATAAAAGAAATTGCGGCACCTAAAAACTGTGTGCGGTTGGGAATTGAGTCCTACTGTTTTTCAAAGGGTGAGTGTATGGCACTGAGTAAAGAAGCTCATTCCCTTTCTGACGGCTGTTTTACACAGGGCAGAATTTGCTGTGATTATGTTGTTCAGGGCTATCAGAGAACAAAGGACAGAATAAAAGTAATTATTTGCGGTGAAGCTTTAGGTTATTAATACTTATCAGAAAGCATATCTCTTAATATGGGGGTATGCTTTTTATGATGAAATTTTTATGTTTATTTATGACCTTTTGTATGCTGTTTTGCATAACTGCCTCGGCAATTAACGAGGTTTCCGACACTACTCCTCTTGAGGCTGTACCTGTTGCGGCAGAGGGAGAAATGCTGGATATTAAGGCAAAATCCTGTATACTGATTGATGCAAAAAGCGGTAAGGTGCTTTATGAGGAAAACAGTGATGCAAAAAGTCCTCCCGCGTCTATTACCAAAATTATGTCATTGATACTTGTAATGGAAGCTCTTGAGGACGGCAGACTGAGCCTTGACACAAATATTGTATGCACCGATACCGCGGCATCTTTGGGCGGTAGTCAGATATGGCTTGAGCCCGGGGAAACAATGACGGTTCACGAATTGCTTAAAGCCGTTACGGTGGTTTCGGCAAATGATGCAACGGTAATGCTTGCTGAGGCGGTAGCAGGAAGCGAAGAAAGCTTTGTTGTAATGATGAATGAAAAGGCAAAGGCACTGGGTATGAATAACACTAACTTTGAAAATTGTACCGGACTTGATTCGCCTGAACACTACAGCAGCGCCTTTGATGTAGCTCTTATGTCAAAAGAGCTGTTAAAACACGAAAAAATTACAGAATACACAACTATTTGGATGGACACTCTGAGAAACGGAGAGTCTGAGCTTGTTAATACCAATAAGCTTGTACGCTTTTATGAGGGTTGCACAGGACTGAAAACAGGTACAACGGCAGATGCAGGATACTGTCTGTCTGCTTCTGCTACAAGGGACGGACTCTCCCTTATAGCTGTGGTAATGAGCGGGGAAACCAGCAAGGAGCGTTTTGCAGGAGCGCAAAAACTGCTCAATTTTGGCTTTGCGCATTATAAAAATGTTGAAATTAAGGCTGAATCTGATGAAAAAATGTTTGTTGAGGTAAAAAAAGGAACCCAAGATATGATAGAGCTTTTTTCTGACGAAAGCTTTTCTGCTTTGGTTAGAAAAAATGATAAAGGTGAAATAACAAGCCAAATTATTTTGCCTGAAAATGTAAAAGCGCCAATAGAAAAAGGACAGCAAATAGGGGAAATAATATATATGCAAAACGATAATCAGATCGGAAGTATTCCCTTAAAAGCTGAAAATAGTGTCCATAAGCGAACAATATGGCGTTCTTTTGCTATATTGCTCAACTATTTATGCACTCTTTAGGCTTAAAGTTGTGAAAAATTTATAAAAAATTTCAATTTTAGTGTTGAAAATCAATGGGTTTTATAGTACAATAAAAACAATAAAGAATAGGGGTATAAAAATGGCAATTAATTTCACTTACAAATACGCAAAAGATTTTATTAACGAAAACGAAATTAAGGGTATTGCTCCCGAAATTTATGCGGCACATGATACCGTAAATAATAAAGATGGTCTTGGTAAAGACTTTCTTGGCTGGGTAAATTTGCCTGAAAATTATGATAAAGAAGAGTTCGAAAGAATTAAAAAGGCTGCTGAGAAAATCAAAAAGGATACCGATATTCTTATTGTTATCGGTATAGGCGGCAGTTATCTGGGTGCCAGAGCTGCAATTGAATTTCTTAAAGGGCCTTTCTACAATAATTTAAGAAATGATGTGCCTGAAATTTATTTTGCAGGTAACTGCATTAGCGGTTCTTATCTTGACGATATACTTAAGCTGTGCGAGGACAAAAGAGTTTCCCTTAATATTATATCCAAAAGCGGAACTACAACCGAACCTGCCGTTGCTTTCAGAGTGCTTAAAAAGTATCTGGAGGAAAAATACGGTGAAGAGGAAGCGGCAGCTCGTATTTACTGTACTACCGACCGTGCAAGAGGAACTCTCAAGGTATTGGCTGACGAAAAGGGTTATGAGTGCTTTGTTATTCCGGATGATGTTGGAGGACGTTTCTCTGTACTGACTGCTGTAGGTCTACTTCCTATTGCTGCTGCGGGCGCTGATATTGACGCTCTTATGAAGGGTGCGGCACTTGCTTCAAAGGAATATAATGTAAAGGATATTGATAAAAATGAGTGTTATCAATATGCTGCTATCCGTAATGCCTTTTATCGCAAGGGCAAGGCTGTGGAATTGCTTGTTAGCTATGAACCACGCTTTACAATGATGGCTGAATGGTATAAGCAGTTGTTTGGTGAGAGTGAGGGTAAGGATAATAAGGGCATTTTCCCTGCCTCTGTAACCTTCTCCACCGACCTTCATTCTATGGGTCAGTATATACAGGACGGCAGTCGTATGCTTTTTGAAACCGTTGTAACTATCGGAGATACAGGCGCTGATGTTGTTATTGAAAAGGAAGAAAACGACGGCGACGGTCTTAATTTCCTTGCAGAAAAGCCTATGTCTTTTGTTAATCAGAAGGCTTTCGAGGGTACTGTTCTTGCTCATACCGACGGAGGTGTTCCTAACCTTGTAATAAATTTAGATAAGGCTGATGAAGAAAATCTCGGAAGACTTATTTACTTCTTTGAAAAGGCTTGTGCAATTTCGGGATATGTTTTGGGTGTTAACCCCTTTGACCAACCCGGTGTTGAAAGCTATAAAAAGAATATGTTCGCTTTGCTTGGTAAGCCCGGTTATGAAAACGAAAAGGCAGCATTGGAGCAAAGACTCGGACTGTAAAATATCCGCTTAAAAGCGGTGAATATAAAAGGAGCTGGTAATTATGGTAAAAATCATTATTGGAAAAAAGGGTTCCGGCAAAACAAAGAAATTGATGGATGTTGTTAATGCCGCTGCCGAACAGAGCAAAGGTTGTGTTGTTTGCTTTGAACAGGGCGATACATTAAAATTCAGTCTTACTCATAAAGTAAGACTTATAGATGCTGACCATTATGGTATTAAAGGTTTTGATGCATACTACGGTATGATTTGCGGTGTATGTGCAGGTAACTATGATGTTACTGAGATTTTCGGAGATGCAACACTTCGTATAGGTTCACGCGACTATGCTGAGCTTGCAGATTTTCTTAAGAAGGTTGATGCTCTTTCCAATCAAACAAAAATTAATTTCTTCTTCACCATTTCTGCTAATGAGGATGAGCTTCCAAATGAGGTTCTCGCTTTCGTAGAAAAATAAAACAAATTTTTAGCCGTCTGCTTTTTGCAGACGGTTTTTCTTTTTAAATACTTGATTTACATAAAATTTTTTGGTACTATTGAAATGGTGATTGATTTTATGAAAAATCATATTAGAATTATAGCGTTACTGCTTGTATTGATAATGCTTACAGGATGCAACCCAAAGGGTAGTAATAATGCAAGTTCAAATCCAAACAGTAATCAGGTAGTAGCACAAATGACAGCCGAGGAAAGTGAAATCGCCGATTGGCTTAAAGGTATTTATGAAAATCTTTCCTCTAATATCCTTAGCAGTAGTATTAAAAACAGCACTGCGGATATATCACAGGCTTTAATTTCTTTGGGTAAAAGCTATGAGGGCAAAACCGTCGATAAGCTTATTGCTAAAGAAATCGGGAATCACGAGGATGGTCAGCTTTACTGTGTTTCGGCGCTTTTCAATGACTCTACACTTATTAATGATGTTGTTTTAATCGAAGAATCTCTTATTGTTATTCAGAGAATATATGATGATGATATACAGACAAAGCTGGCAGATACCTATGAGTCATATCTGTTTAAAATAGAGGATGCCTTTGCTGTGTGTAATAAAGAACTGGGTTCTTCCTCAAAGGCAACAAGCACGTTTATAAGCGTTGCTGTTTCACCTATAACCTTAACAGATGGAAGCGGGAACAGAATTGTTTACATTGAACCCAAAATTAGCGATGTAAGGGATAATCTACTCACACACAATGAAGAAGAGGAAAAAACCGATACCTCGGTTCCCCGGAACAAAGGTGACAGAAAGCTTGTGTGGAATCACGAATTTAATGTAAAATCTACAGGTGAGCTTATAAGCCATTTGACTAATACGGTCGACCATATGTTTACCAGGGATACTAATCTTGTGACCTCTATGGAAGAAAAGAACTATTTTGTTAAGGACGGCAATTTAGTGCTCAGAATAACCTCCGACGGAAATAAAAACTACACCACCGCCAGAAGTGTTTCCACATATAATATAATGTCTTTTAAATACGGCTATCTTGAAATGAGGGCTAAAATCCCTTATCAGATATGTGTGTGGCCGGGATTTTGGATGAAGGCAGATAAAAATTTGCAAAAATCCAAATACGGAGGAGAAATAGATATATTTGAAGTTTTTTCATCGGTTGATACCTGTGTGCCTAATTTACATAAATGGTATGGTGGCAGTTACTCAGAACAGCTTTCTAACCGCGGTGTTACAACAGGACAGAAAAAATATGTCTTTGAGGATAAGGAAAATTTAAGCAATACCTATCATGTATATGGTTTTGAGTGGACACCGGATGTTATGAAATTCTATGTAGATGAAGAATGTTATTTCACTGTTTCGATAAGAGAAGAAGACGATTTTTCAACTGCTTATCCCGGTATGGATTGTTTCCATGATTTTTATTATGTCTGCTTTAATAACTGGGTGTATACCGACCAACAAAGTTGGGCGAGCAGCAGTTTGCATGTTGAAAATAATGATGATTTCGGCTCGGCAGACTATGTTATAGATTATGTGCGACTATATCAGAAAAATGGAGAAGAAATAAAGCTTTATTAACAGGAGGGAAATCGGTGCGAAATTTTACAGCCTTACTTGTGATTTTTTTTCTTGTTGTTAGTTTTTGTGGCTGTACTGATAAAGAAACTATTAATGAGTACAGTGAAACACAAGAGCAGTGTGAAATCAGAGAAACTTTCGAAAAAAATCTCAAAAATCTGTATTCATGTCCCGAAGGCTATATGTTCGAAAAATATATTGAACCGATCTCCAGTGTTATATCTGATGATTTAACTAAGGATATGAGCTTATTTATGGGTGGTACCATTAAGTTCCTTTCTTCCCATACTCTATTTGTTTTAGAAGAACTTACGGTCTATGACATTACCTTTGTGCTGGAACATAATACAGGTGAGCGAGAATTTTATCACGACCGCCTTATTACCCGTGATAATGATGGTAAAAGGCTTGTTGTTCTTCAGTGGCTACTGGACGAAAGTGCACAAAAACAGGTAATTGAAAAGCTTGAGGAGAATACTGATCTTTCCGAACAACTTTACAATAGTAGCTTAAAATCGTTTTTTGAGGAAAGCAAAAGCTTTAAAGAATGGTATGAAAAAAGAGAAAACTCAATTAAGGTAAAACAGTCGGCTTTAAGTGTGTCAGGAGAAGTAAAAATTGCCCAAACTGTGTATAATCGCGGCGGCAGAACGCTTGTATGGAGCGAGGAATTCGAAAATGCTAAAAGTCTTAGTGATACCAAAATGACATATAAGCGTACTATGAGGAATCCTTCTCTTTTAATAACTACAGATGACAGCAATTTATCCTTTCAGGATGGAACTATGACAATGTATGCCCGTCCAACAGATGAAGAGAATTATCACTATTCCGTTCCCGACGGAATTACTACCTATCAAAGTATGGCTTATGTGGGCGGATACCTTGAAATGAGGGCAAAGGTGCCCTTTGAACACGGAGCCTGGCCTGGTTTCTGGGAACTTGCTTATCCGGGTGCTTATGAAACCTTATACGGTGCTGAGATAGATATTTTTGAGGTATTTTCTGATGAAACCAGCCTTGCCTGTAATCTTCATAAATGGGGAAGTGAGCATGTAAGCGGCGGAATAGGTACATCAAAAAAATTCAGCTTTTCCTCTAATGAAGAGGCAACCGATTGGCATAATTACGGCTTTGAATGGACAGATACCGAATATAAATTTTATATTGACGGGGAATGTTACTGTACTCTTTATGTAGATAATGAACACGATTTCGGCCCCAGTATGCCGGGTATGGAGGGCTTTCAGGATTTGCACTATGTTGCCCTTAATTGCTTTATTTTCAATAACTACAGCTCCTGGGCACCTGAAGGCAGTCGACTCAGTAATGACGAAACAAAGGTAATAGAGTATACTGTTGATTATATCCGCCTTTATCAGAATAAAGAAACGGATAAGATAATAATTTTTAAATAAAGGAGAAAGCACTATGTTACACCACGTTAAAATTAAGGCTGAAGCAGAAAAAAGAGGAATACCCTATGAAAAATACGGCAGACAGCTTATTTGGTTTGATGAATTTGACGGCGGACAGCTTGATATGACCAAATGGAATTTCGCCAGAACAATGAACGGACTTGACTGTGAATATGATAACAGTGAGAAATGTTGCAGGGTAGAAAACAATGAACTTCATATGCAGGTCTTAAAAAGTTCTCTTCCTGATAAGGCTTATACCTTGAGCGAAGGTCTTACCACAATGGAAACCATGAACTTCAAATACGGATATGTTGAGATGAGGGGAAAACTTCCTTTCCGTCATGGTGCTTGGCCGTCTTTTTGGATGAAGTCGAACACTCCATTTAAAAAAGCTCATTATATGGCTGAAATTGATATATTCGAGGTTTTCTCCAGTGATAGATATGTGGTGTCAAATCTTCATAAATGGGTTACAAGTGAGCTTCATGTAATGCTTCCCGGTGGAGAGGGCAGTCTTAAGCGTGCCTTCGAATTTGAAAATTATGAAAACCTTAATAATGAGTACCATACCTACGGCTTTGAGTGGGATGAAAAATATATGTCTTTTTATGTTGATGATGAGATGTATACCCGTTTCCCCATTGACGAAAGCGGTGAATTCGGTGAAGACAGAATCAAGGGTATGGAGGGCTTCCACGATTTTGCTTACATAATCTTTAATAATGAAATCTTTACTAACGGCAGAAGTTGGCGCCCTGAAGATTTTGTTTTAACCGATGAGGATGAAATGCCCATTGATTATTATATTGATTATGTTCGCTTCTATCAGAACCCCGAAAAAGAAGAAGTGAAATTTGCTGAAGAAATTAAAGCCAAGAAGGCAGAAATAGCTAAATAATAAAAAAGACTTGGAAACTGGAGTGTTTCCAAGTCTTTTTAAATTTCACGCATTTCAGAAATCTTTTGTATACATTTTTTACAGATAAGCTTTCCCTCAATATCCATAAGACCTTCATTACTACTGCACAGTGTACAGACGGGACAGTATTTTTTCAGAACAAGCTCTTTGTTATCATTTATGTACATTTCAAAGCTGTCCTCACCGTCTTTAACATCTAACAGTTTTCGAAACTCTCTGGGAATAACGAGGCGTCCAAGATTGTCTACAGGACGCAAAATTCCGTTAAAACTCATAAATAGTAACTTCCTTTTTTAAAAAGTATCCCGCTCTGCCGTAATGGGCATTTGATAACCTGCACTTAGGCAGGTGGGTGCCAGCCGAATGGTTTTGTGCTTCCAACGTCCACTAAAAGTGGGAGGCCTGCATACCCGCCATCCGAGCAACAGCCCCGATAATATGGTTGTAGGGTTATAAAAGCCACAGTCCGCGAACAGAGCAGGAGGTAATTTTATTCGTCAGCTATTTCGTAAAAGTCAGCAAGTCTGTCAGAAAAAGCGTCGGCAACGGTTTCGTATTCGTCATCGTCCTCGATTTCACTATAGAAGAATTCACCGTTTTCTTCCTCTTCCTTAACGATAACAAGCTCGCCCGAGTCATCAAGCATTTTCTTGGGGTCGTCATATACAGGAAGAAGAGCAAGATAAGAACCTGAGTCTATATCAAGTCTGTCCAGAACTTCAAAGTTATATTCATTACCATCGTCATCAGTAAGGTTGATAAGGTCAGGGGTATATTCTTCGTTTTTAATATTTTCGTTCATCGCAAACACTCCTTGTAATTTCTAAGAATATTTTAACCTTTTATTGTATTTTAGTCAATAGAATTCTTGAAATAATGTGTAAATAGTGGTATATTAGATAAGAATGGAAGTGAAATTATAAAATGATTAAAGCGGTTTTATTTGACCTTGACGGAACACTTGTCAATACTCTTGGTGATTTGGCTCATTCGGTGAATTATGTTTTAAGTAAACACGGCCATCCTACTCACGAAACGGATGAATTTAAGATGTTTGTAGGTAATGGAAATGAGGTTATGATGCGTCGTGCATTACCTGAATGCTTTCGCAGTGACAGGGAATATGTTTTAAAGCTCAGAGAAGAATTTTATGACTATTATAAAGAACACTGTGCCGATAAATCCTGTGTTTATGACGGCATAAATAACCTTATTAAAACGCTTTTGGAAATGGAGATTTCTATAGCTATTGTAACCAATAAGGCGCAGACTATGACAGATGTTTTGGTGCCAAAGCTTTTTGATAAAAATGTTTTTTCCGCAATTATCGGTCAGAGGGATGGCGTACCTACAAAGCCTGAACCTCATATGCCTTTTCTTGCTATGACACAGATGGATGTAAACCCTGATGAATGTCTTTTTGTGGGGGACTCAAATGCGGATATTGATACAGCTCTTAACTGTGGAAATACTCCTGTTGGTGTTTTGTGGGGATTCAGAGATGAAGAAGAACTGAGAAATGCGGGAGCAAGATATATAGTGGAAAAGCCTTATGAAATAGCAGATATAATAAAGGAAATAAATAAATGAGGCTTTCATATACATATACAAAAATAGCCAGCTATCTCGGTTATGTTGTGCAGGCAATAGCCTGTAGCTTTTTGCCTCTTATTTTTGTAGCGCTTCAGAATACCTATAATATAAGCTATGAAAAGCTTGGCAGACTTATTCTTGTTTGCTTTGTTACACAGATTTTTGTGGACCTTATTTCCATAAAACTGGTAAAATATTTTGGCTATAGAAAACTTGCTGTTGCTGCTCAGGTTTTTGCAGCTGTGGGTTTTGCTTCCTTAAGCTTTCTATCTAAGGTTTTGCCTGTATATACAGCAATTACTATTTCGGTTATTATATATTCCATAGGCAGTGGTCTTATAGAGGTTATAGTTTCTCCTATTGTTGAGTATCTGCCCACAAAAAATAAGTCAGGCAATATGGCGCTGCTTCATTCGTTTTTCTGTTGGGGTAATGTTTTTATTGTTGTTGCCACAACCCTTATGATTAAGTTTTTGGGTGAGGGAAACTGGCAGATAATTGCACTTATATGGACGATTATTCCTGTTATTGTGCTTGTTTTGTTCCTTTTTGTTCCTATTATAGAGCCTGAGGAAAGCAAAAGGACTCCCATAAAGAGTCTTGTTTATCAGCCTGCTTTTTTTGTTATGCTGATTATAATGTTTTTATCCGGTGCAAGTGAAATAACGGTAGGAAACTGGATGTCAGCATTTGCTGAACAGTCCCTACACTTACCTAAGCTTCTTGGCGATCTTGTGGGACCTTGTCTGTTTTCGGTTTGTATGGGACTTGGAAGGGTTATTTTTTCTTTTATCGGGGATAAGGCTCAGATGAAAAAGGTGCTTTTATGCTTTGCAGTTTTTACAAGTATAGCATATCTTATCCTTGCACTTAGCAATAACACAGTAATCAGTCTTATTGCAGGTGTGCTGGTAGGCTTCGGTGTTTCGGTAATGTGGCCGGGCTCCCTTAGTCTTTCGGCTTCAAGATTTCCTACAGGGGCAACATCTATGTTTGCGGTTCTTGCTATGTTTGGTGATTTAGGTTGCTCCTTCGGGCCGTGGATGGCAGGAATAGTAGCCGACAACTATAATCTTAATATTGCTTTTCTTACCGCCGGTATATTTCCTATACTGATGGTTGTGATTCTTATTTTTATGAACAGAAAGAAGGAAATAAAGTGAAAAGAGAAAACTACATAAGCTGGGATGAATATTTTATGGGTATCGCGCTGATGTCTGCTCAGCGAAGCAAAGACCCCTCTACACAGGTGGGCGCCTGTATAGTAAGCAGCGAAAACAAAATTTTGTCGGTTGGCTATAATGGTATGCCAAGAAATTGTAATGATGATGATTATCCATGGGACAGAGAGGGCGAGGCACTTGATACCAAATATATGTTTGTTTGCCACGCTGAGCTTAATGCCATACTTAATTATTCGGGCGCTAATCTTAAAGGTAGTAAGGTTTATGTAACCCTTTTCCCTTGTAATGAGTGCGCTAAGGCACTTATTCAAAGCGGAGTATCTGAGGTTATTTACTATAGCAATAAATACAGTGACAGCTTTTCTACTATTGCCGCTATGCGTATGTTCGAAAGTGCAGGAATAAAAATGACCGAATATAAGAAAAGCGGTAAAGAAATAAATATTGTTTTATAAGGAATAAAAATGGAAAAATCAAAGGTTTATTATACAGATTTTCGTGCGACAAATGGAATAACAATGCCTCAAAAGCTTAAAAAGCTTATGTATAAAGCAGGTATTGACAAGCTCGATTTACAGGGTAAGTATGTCGCAATAAAAATACATTTCGGAGAAATGGGCAACCTTGCCTTTATTCGTCCAAATTATGCAAAAGCGGTAGCTGAGGTTGTAAGTGAACTTGGCGGAAAGCCTTTCCTTACCGACTGTAATACTCTTTATCCCGGAAGTAGAAAAAATGCAATAGAGCATTTGTATACTGCTTGGGAAAACGGTTTTTCACCCCTTTCTGCCGGGTGCCCCGTAATTATTGCTGACGGACTCAAGGGAACCGATGAGGTTCAGGTGCCTGTTGAAAATGGTGAATATGTAAAAAATGCCAAAATAGGCCACGCTATTATGGATGCCGACGTTTACATAAGCCTTTCTCATTTTAAAGGTCACGAAAATACAGGCTTTGGTGGTGCACTGAAAAATACAGGAATGGGTTGCGGAAGCAGGGCAGGAAAAATGGAACAGCACAATTCGGGTAAGCCTCAGGTTTTTGCCGAAAAATGCAAGGGCTGTATGCTTTGCATAAAACAATGTGCTCATTCTGCAATTTCTTATGATGAAAATCGTATAGCTTCTATTGATATAGATAAGTGTGTAGGTTGCGGAAGATGTATCGGTGGATGCAATTTTGATGCTATTGCGAATATTAATTATTCTGCCAATTTTGAGCTTAACTGTAAAATAGCAGAATACAGCAAGGCTGTTGTACAGGGAAGAGAACAGTTTCATATTAATATGGTTATGGATATTTCTCCTAACTGTGATTGTCACGCTGAAAATGATGCACCAATTCTTGCTGATGTTGGTATGTTTATAAGTCGTGATATGGTGGCGCTTGACAGAGCCTGTGCAGATGCCTGTCTTAAGCAGACACCGCTTCCTAACAGTCAGTTAAGTGATAATATGTCTAAGGCGGATTTTAAGGACGGACATGACCATTTTCGCAACTGCGCTCCCGAATCTGAGTGGAAGAGCTGTCTTGCTCACGCCGAAAAAATCGGTCTTGGAACTCAGGACTATGAACTGGTGGAAATGAAATAAAAAACGGACTTCGAAAGAAGTCCGTTAATTTTATATTATTTTTGCTCCGTCTGTATCAACAGGAAGGCTTAATACCTGCCAGCTATATCCGCCTGAGTGAAGCTTTTCTTTAATTTTATGTGCAAAATTGTCATTGTCGGTAAGACACAGACAGGTAGGTCCTGCACCGCTTAAACAAAAAGCAATACAGTCAAGCTCTTTTGCAAAGCTTTCAGCCTCGTCATAGCCTTTTATAAGATCTCTTCTATAGGGCTGATGAAGTCGGTCATCAAGGGAAAGGTTTATAAGCTTTTTATCGCCGTTTTCAAGAGCCTTTAAAAGCACTGCAAGACGGGAAGAGTTAAACACAGCATCCCCGAATGGAATTTCGCTTGGCAGTACACTTCTTGCAGTTTTAGTAAGAAGCTCAAAATCGGGCACAAGGGCAACAAATTTCAAGGACGGATGAATACTGTAGCTAACAGAATAAGGGGTATCACCGTTTGTAAATGAAGCGGTAAGTCCGCCGTAAATAGCAGGGGAAAGGTTATCGGGGTGACCCTCAATATTATTGCATACAGTCAGTATTTCCTGTTTAGTCAGCTTGTTTTTCAGAAAAGCATTTGCAGCAGTAGCACCTGCAACTATAAGTGCGGCACTTGAGCCCAGTCCTCTTGAAAGCGGAACGCAGATGCTGTCAAATGTAATATGACATCCGGGAACCTCTATATTAAGATATGTATAAACATCCCTGAAACCTATATAGGCAAGATTTTGCTCATTAGCATACTTTTCTTCACAACCCGAAAAGGAAACTCCTTTGTCCTTTATTTCAAAGGTGAGGGTGTTATAAAGCGTAAAGGCACAGCCAACAGAGTCAAAACCCGGGCCTAAATTAGCCGTAGTAGCGGGAACGCGAACAGTACATTTTACCACTTTTTCTGCGCCACCTTTTTAAGAACATATTCGGTAAGCTTATCCTTTTCAATTACATCGGTATGAAGTACCTTTTTGGTTTCAAGTCCCGAAAGATTTTTAGGAATAGCCACACCTGTTATTTCATTGATTTTGTCCATTACTCTGAATTCATTGTCATCGGGCTTTTCGCCAAGGGCGGAAAGCACAGCAACAGGAAATTTATAGGGAGAAGCGGTGGAAAGAACTACCGTTTTACCCTCTGTATTACTGTCCAGTGCGGCACGCATTGCAACGGCAGTATGGGTGTCACAAAGGTAATTCTCCTTATCATAAACCTCTTTTATAGTTTTGAGAGTGGTTTCGTCGTCACAGTAAGCGGCAGTGAAGCTTTCCTGAATACGAGAAAGAAGTTTATCGCTAACTTTATAAATACCCTTTTCGTTAAGGTCTTTCATATAACCTGCAACTTCATCTGCATTGCCGTCTGAAAGCAGATATAAAAGACGCTCAAGGTTACTGGAAACAAGAATGTCCATAGAGGGAGATATGGTTTTATAAAAATCTCTTCTTCTATCATAAATACCTGTGGTAATAAAATCGGTGAGAATGTTGTTGGCATTGGAAGCACAAATAAGCTTGTTTACGGGAAGTCCCATACATTTTGCAAAGTATCCTGCAAGAATATCACCAAAGTTTCCTGTAGGAACAACAAAGTTTATTTTATCCCCCACTTTTATTTCTCCGCTTTTAACAAGGGAAGAATAGGCTGTAAAGTAATAAACAACCTGAGGCGCAAGTCTGCCGATATTTATGGAGTTTGCACTGGATAACTCTACAGAGTCTATACCGCTGTTTCGAAAATCTGCAAAAGCGTTTTTTACACCTGTCTGAGCATCGTCAAAATTACCTTTCACGGCACAAACACAAACATTGTTTCCCTCCTGAGTAACCATTTGTGCTTTCTGTACTGCGCTGACGCCGCCATCGGGGTAGAATACGATTATTTTAATTCCCTCTACATCGTGGAAACCTTCGAGGGCTGCCTTTCCTGTATCACCACTGGTAGCGGTAAGGATAACGGTATCCTTTTCTTTGCCAAGCAATTTTCTGCCCTGAGTCATAAGACGGGGAAGCATAGAAAGAGCAACATCTTTAAAAGCACTGGTAGGACCTCTGAAAAGCTCAAGTACAAAATTGTCCCCAACCTTTACCAGTGGGGTAAGCTCATCGGTTTCAAATCTGCCTCTGTAGGCCTCTTCTACCATACGGTGCATATCCTCTTTTGAAAAATCGTCAAGAAGAGCAGAAAGCACCTTTTCAGCGGTTTCCATTGAGGTGAGGTTTAATACGCTCTTGTAATCAAAATTAAGCTCAGAAAAGTCCTTAAGCATATAAAGACCGCCGTCATCGGCAATTCCTTTTACAACAGCCTGCGCACTGTTTACCTGTTCACTATTGTTTCTTGTACTCTGATAAATCATTATTATAACTCCATTCAAGCTTTATAGATATAGTATAAACCCTTTACAGCATTTTTGCAAGGTTTTCGCAAACTAAAGTAAGCTGATTATAGGTAAGGGTGAAATCACCGCTGTACCAAGGGTCTGCTATGTCAGCGGGATTGTCGGTTATATCAAGCATACGCTTTATCTTTTTTTTACTGTCACCGCCGAAAAAGGCTTTACAGCGTCGGCACTGATACTCTTCTGCACAAAGTATAAGGTCAAAATCATCATAATCGGTAGGTTTTATTTTTCTTGCGCGGTGGTTGTTTACGCTAATACCGTGCTTTAAAAGCTCAGCTCTGGCAGGGGGATAAATAGGATTGCCCGCTTCCTCATCACTGGTACCTGCAGAAGCGATGTATACATCGGTAATTCCGTTTTTTTTGCAGTAATCCTTAAACATATATTCAGCCATTGCCGAACGGCAGATATTTCCAAGACATACAAAAAGAATTCGCATTGTTTTACTCCTTTTGAGTTGATGTATCTTCGGCTCCTTCTGACGAGGGAGCTGTCAGCGAAGCTGACTGAGGGAGAGAATTTTTGACGGATAAATCTATATGTTCACAAACACCGTAAAAATTATGGTCAATATCTAAATTACAAATTCTTAGTACGGATAAATTCATACTCTCTAACTCTTTTGTGCGAAATGTGTCTTTGTTTATTTGCTCAGTAGTATAATGACCGCCGCCGTCAAGTTCAATAACAAGTCTTGCTTTAGCACAGTAAAAATCTACTATATAATTTCCAATTGCTTTTTGTCTTTGAAATCGCACTGGATAATTTCTTAAGAATTCATACCAAAGTTTTCTCTCCCATGGTGTCATATTTTTTCTTAAAGTTTTGGCGAGAGGGATGTTGGATTTGTTATATTCTTTCATTTTTTATTATTCTCTCCCTCCGTCTTTTTGATTCGCAAAAATCCACCTCCCTCGTCAGATGGAGGTAGAGCAAGTCGAAGTTTTTCGGCTTCAATTTAATATACCATTTTTTATTTATACTTTCAATATATAGTTTCTTTAATTTGCGATTATTTTACATATTTATTTTTAAAGGCAAGGGTATACCCCTGCACTCTCAAAATTGCTTTTGTTTTATAAAAACAATATAGAACACACACGAATTACCTTTACAATTCAAGCAGTTCATGATATAATGTGTTCACCACACTTAAAACTCTATAATGAATTATTGCATTCAGAAGTGGGCATATTTTACTTCGGTAAAAGTGCTGACTTCAATCTTTCCATTTCTGAATGTGAGAGTTTTTTGTGTGGTAGCAAATCGAGGTCGAGCATTTTTCGGTGTGTGCGACTTCGCGTTGCACACACTTTTTTAATTATGGAGGGATTTCGATGGGATTTAGATTCAGAAAGAGCGTTAATTTAGGTGGCGGTTTTAGAACGACTTTTAGTAAATCAGGTGTGGGTTTTAGTTGGGGAACAAAAGGTTTTCGCGTGACAAAAAAAGCTGGTGGTGGTACACGAACTACTTTTTCAATTCCTGGAACTGGAATTTCTCACGTTAGTGATAAATCTGGCGGTTCTGGTTGTGTTACACTTTTAATCGTTTGGCCTTTGAAACTCTGTTGGTGGATGATTTATGGTGTATTTTGGTTGATGTGGCAAATGTGCTATTGGATGGTGAAACTTTGCTTTGTTTTACCTATCAAACATTTGATTCCAGTTGTTGAAAATGAAGTACAAGAATCTCAAGAAAATTAATCACAAGACAAATAGTTTTATATGCTACATAAAAAATGCTCACACTTAATCGATGTGAGCATTTTTATTTGTGTCATATTCAAGGCTGTTTACTTAATTTCAAAAGTAGTAAAAAAGTAGTACGATTTACAAATCAACTTGCAAATCGTGGTATAACGTGGCATAGATAGGTGCTTTTTGACTATGTTCAAATACTCCCGTGACATACAAAAAGTATTCGCATTGTTTATTTAGTTCCCCTCATTATCGCAGTGGATTTTTTCATAGTTTTTGTCAGGAATATTGCACTTAGTGTTAAGGAAAAAACCTCTGCTATGGGGAAAGCAAGCCACACAAGCGTAACATTACCTGTAAGGGATAAAAGCCATGCCGACGGAATAAGCACTACAAGCTGACGGCAAACCGACACAATAAGACTGTGGAAAGGATTGCCTATTGCCTGACAAACACTTCCTGCAATGATACAAAAACCTGCAAAGACAAAGTGCAGACAAATAATTCTTAAAGCGGGAACACCCAATGCTATCATTTGAGCGTCGGCATTAAAGAGAGAAAGTAAGAATTTGGGGAAAAACTGAAATGCGCAAAGACCTAAAAGCATTATGCTAACGGCACAGGCTATAGTAAGCTTTACGGTCTTTTTAACTCTTTCTTCATTTTTTGCACCATAGTTGTAAGCAACAATAGGTACCATACCGTTGTTAAGTCCGAAAATAGGCATAAATACAAAGCTCTGAAGCTTAAAGTAAACACCGAATACCGTAGTAGCAACCATAGTAAGACTGCCAAGAATCATATTTAAAAGGAAGGTCATTACAGAACCGATTGACTGCATAACTATTGAGGGGAAACCAACCTTGTAAATTGTTTTAACAGCCCTAAAATCCGGGGTAAGAATTCCTTTTATGCTGATTGTGACCTCTTTGTTTTTGGTTATATTAAATATCAAGGCTACTATAGCGGCAATTATCTGACCCATTATGGTAGCTATCGCAGCTCCTTTTACGCCCATTGCAGGGAACGGACCGATACCGAAAATAAAAATAGGGTCAAATGCAATATTTGTAAGAGCACCGACTATTTGTGCAATCATAGAAAGCGTGGTTTTTCCTGTTGATTGGAGGAGTCTTTCAAAGCAAAACTGCATAAATATACCTATAGAAGCACCAAGGCAAATACTACTGTAATCAACTCCGTAGTCTATAACCTTTGCTATGTCATAGGTACTTGAAGAAAAGTCCTGAAGCTCAAAAAAAGTGCGTGAGAAGAAAATTCCAACAAGTGAAAATACAATGAAAGAGCAAAAGGAAAGAAAGATACCTGTGTTAGCGGCAGCATTTACGGCATCGTAATTCTTTTCACCCAAGGACCTTGAAAGAAGTGCATTTATACCAACAGCGGTACCTGCACCAAAGGCTATCATAAGGCTTTGCAGAGGGAAAGCAAGGGAAACGGCGGTCAGTGCCTCAACACCTAACTTTGATACAAAAATACTGTCCACAACATTATAGAAGGCTTGTACAAGCATAGATATCATCATAGGGATAGCCATATTTGTAAGAAGTTTGCCAACGGGCATAGTACCCATTTTGTTTTCTTTTCTAACTTCCATCACTTTTCTCCATTCTTCTACAAAACATACTATAATATAATAAGATATATTATATATTGATGTCAAGGTTTTATTATTGACAAAATGGACTTTTGAGATAAAATAGATATATGAAAGGAAGAAAAAATGAAAAGAATAATATGTATTTTACTTAGCGTTTTTCTTTTACTGTCCTGTCTTGCAGGATGCAATGAAAAAGAAAAGCAGAATGATAAATTGAAAATAGTGGCTACAGTGTTTCCTCCTTATGATTTTGCCCGTGCTATTGCAGGGGATAAGGCACAGGTTTCTATGCTTATTCGTCCCGGTAGTGAAAGTCATACCTTTGAGCCTACGCCTACCGATATGAAAAAAGCCGAGGAATGTGATGTTTTTATTTCTCTGGGTGGAGAGAGCGAGGACTGGGCACAGCGTCTTATTGAGGCATCAAGTAACACAAATAGAACGACGGTAGTTCTTAATGATACGGTTACTCTTTTGGAGGCGCACAGTGGTGAAGAACACCATCACCATAGCTCTGAGCATAATCATAATCACGAACACGACGAGCATATATGGACTTCACCGCTTAATGCAATTAAAATGAGTCAGGCTGTTTTTTCTGCACTGTGTGAGAAAGACCCGGAAAACAAAGAATATTATACCGCTAATTTTAATGCTTTGAAAAAGGAACTTACGCTTCTTGATGAGTCGTTGAGAAATGTGACAGAGCAAGGTAATAAAAAGGAAATAGTGTTTGGTGACAGATTTCCATTTTTATATCTTGTAAAGGAATATTTAATTGAGTATCATGCGGCTTTCCCGGGCTGTGCTGAACAGACGGAACCTGATGTGAATACCCTTATAGAGCTTATTGAACATATAAAAGAGAAAAATATCACAACTGTTTTTTATACCGAGTTTTCTTCAGGCAAAATAGCTGATATGCTTTGTAGTGAAACCTCAGCAAATAAGGCACTCCTTCACTCCTGTCACAATGTGACCAGAGAAGAATGGGAAAGCGGCGAAACCTATGTTGGCCTTATGAAAAATAATATAGAAAACTTAAAAATAGCACTAAAATAAAGAAAAAATGATAAAAAGGGTTTACTTAATGGAGTCTTTCTGTTACAATGTAGTAAACCAAATTGTTAATCTCAGGTGATAAAAATGAAAAAGAATGTTGCAGTTATCGGTTACGGCGGACAGGGCGCCTGGCATTGCACTCAGATTCTGAAAAGTGATGTTGTAAACCTTGTAGGAACTTATGATATTAGAGAAATAAGAAGAAATGCTGCTAAGGATAACGGAATATTTGTATATGATTCTAATGAAGCCTTACTGGCTGACGAGAATGTGGAAATAGTTGTAATTGCTATTCCAAATGACGACCATCTTGAATGGGTTGTTAAGGCACTGGAAGCAGGTAAAAACGTTATTTGTGAAAAGCCTGTTGAAATGAGCGTTACTGCTCTTGATAAAATGATCGCTGCCGGTGAAAAATCAGGCAAGCTGTTCAGCGTTCATCAGAACAGACGTTGGGACGTCGACTTCCTTGCTATGAAGCAGATCGCCAAAAGCGGTGAAATCGGTGAAATAATTAATATTGAGTCCCGTGTACACGGTTCCCGTGGTATTCCTTCCGACTGGAGATGTGAAAAGGCTCATGGCGGCGGAATGATACTTGACTGGGGCGTTCACCTTATTGACCAGCTTCTTCAGATTTTTAGCGATGAAAAAATTGATACAGTATACTGTGAAAATACATATATAACCAATAAAGAGGTTGATGACGGCTTTAAGCTGACAATGCGTTTCGAGTCCGGAAAACGCGGCTATGTAGAGGTTGGTACATATAACTTTATTGCTCTGCCTCGTTTTTATATGCAGTGCGAAAGCGGAACAGCTCTTATAACCGATTGGCGTGAAAAGGCTCAGGTTGCTAAAATGACCGCTTGGAATGAAAAGGATGTTCTTCCTGTTCAGACTGCGGCAGGTATAACCAAAACAATGGCACCCAGAGATGAGCTTACCCTTGATTGTTATGAGATTGAGCGTCCGCAAAGTGATGTTCACGATTATTACCGCAACTTTGTTGCCGCCATTGAGGGCAAAGAGGAATCACTTATAAAACTCAGTGAGGTTCGCAGAGTTATGAAGGTTATGGAGGCTGCTTTCCTGTCTGATGAAACAGGTGCTCCCGTAAAATTTGATGAAGCAAGATAATAAGTTAAAACACCGTAGAATTAAGAAATTCTGCGGTGCTTTTTTTATCAGAAGCCTATTCTGTGTATTTGCCTGTAGCTTTCTCCTATACCTGCGACAATTATATAAACACAAAGGAGAATAACAGAGCTTATAAAAAACGTACGCCAAAATATTTTTGTATTCCTTTTCATTTTTTAACTTCCTAAAGTGTATTAAGATATGAAACCAGAGCGTTGCTTGCCAGCGTTGCACCGTAAAGAGCTTCTTCAAAAGAGTTGGAATCTGTGCCAACTTCAATTAAAATCGAGCCTGTGGTGAGATTTTGATTATATCGGCTGTTTACAAGTCGTATTGACCTTGCGAGTCCCGGATAAAGCACCTCAAGGGTTTGCTGATAATGTACCGCAAATGTAAGATTCTTTATCCAGTTTTCGTGACCTGATATATTAGCACCGCAGCCCATTACCAGCATAACCTGTGCGGCTTTTTTGCCGTTTATTTCTATAACAGGCTTGGTTTTTGTGCCGTCTGAGGAATTAATAGAATCTCTGTGAACATCTATTACCACCTTTATAGAGGGGTACTGCTTTAAGTATTTTTCTACCGTTTCCTTGCTTCGTGCATAGCTTGAGCTGTAAGAGGGATAATCGTGGGCGGTGGTGTCCTGAATAGTTTTAATACCTGCGCTATTTAATGTGTCAGCAAATATTTTTCCTATAGCAATCATATTTTTGCTGTTATCTGTAGTGCGGGAGAGGTCTGCATCGGTATAGTACTCTTTATCTTCTGTTAAAAAACATTCGGTAGCGTGGGTGTGCATTATAAGCACCTGAGGTTCATCGTTTTTCCGGATGTCCACAGGGTTTTTATCCTTAAGAAGCTGCTGGATGTTTATGGGCACATCGGTTTTATTGTTTATATATACCCTATTGTATGAGGTGTTGCTTTTATAGGGCGTAATAAAGCTTTGCGTTACCTTACCCAGTACAGAACCGCTTGTACCTGCCGTAACAGACTGCTCACCGCTTTGATTCTGTATTATTTCGTCGGGCAAAAGAGGGGCGGGTACGGTATATTCGTTTACCGACTCGCTTTGCAGTGCTGATAAATAATCGTTGCCTGATATATATAAAGCACCCAGTGCAACTATGCAAACACAAAGTGCAGAGGTTATTATGAGTCCTAATAATCCGTTTTTTTCCCGCATATCATCACCAGTTAAATATATGCAAAAAAGTCAAAGGTTATACTATGGAAAGAAGCAGATTTCGGTCTGTGTCGGGCTGGACAAAGCAATTTACTGCATTTGAAATAACATTTGAGGCTCTGTCGATAAGAAGGTCGATTTCACGGGGAGTAACTATCATAGGTGCTTTTTTACCTTTTTGTGAGCTTCCTGAAAACAGTGCCGCATCAAGACAGGTAGGCACACCTATGGCAATAACGGGAATTCCAACGGTTTTTTCGCTTATTTCCTTTCGGTTGTTTCCTACTCCTGAGCCCGGAGAAATACCGCTATTACATATCTGAACGGTAGTGCCAAGTCTTTTTGCCTCCGCAGCCGCAAAGGAGTCAATAACAATAAGACAGGAGGCGTTTGATGCACTTATAACACCGCGAAGTATTTCCACTGTTTCCACACCTGTCTGACCAAGCACACCGGGTTGTATAACCGAAACATTTTTTAGTTTTTCAAGACCTGTTTGTTTGCGGATATATTCGGTAATGTGCCTTGTTGCAAGTATTCTCTCTGCTACCTTTGGACCCAGTGCATCGGGTGTTATATTTCGGTTTCCAAGACCGGCCACCAGAAAATTATCTTTGTTGTTTGAAAGTCTGCTACATTCACGAATGATTATTTTTTCCAGGTCTATATAATCACCGCCGTGATAAAGCAGGTCGGGAATATCAATGTTTACATAGGTTCCCTGTGGTTTTCCTATTGCGGCAGAGCCTTGCTGACTTGTGACTTTTATTCGGGTAACTGTAAGTATGCCCGATTTTTCACTTTGGCAATTAATACCCTGTGTGTCCTTAATATTGTCCTTAAGCTCTACCGCTAAATCGCTTCTTCCGGTCATCTTATCACATCCTTTTTAAGTTATTGTTAGCTTTTGTGATTTTTTTATTAAAAAAATGTTGATTTTTTTTGACTTTAGTGATATTATAGTTTTGTTAATGTTTTAAAAGGAGGTGTTGTGTGTGCCCAACATTAAATCTGCTAAGAAACGTGTGCTTACCAGCGCTGCTGCTTATGAGCGTAACAAGGCTTATCGTTCTGCTCTCAGAACTGCTGTAAAGAAGGCTGATGCTGCTATCGCAGAAAATTCTGCTGATGCTAAAGAGGCTGTAAAGGTTGCAGTTAAGAAGATCGATCAGGCTACCGCTAAGGGTATTCTTCATAAGAATACTGCAGCAAGAAAGAAGTCTAACCTCGTTTGCCGTCTTAACAAAATCGGTTAATTAGAATTCTTTCCTGAAATCAGCTTAATATAAAACGGAATCTGTTAAACAGATTCCGTTTGGCTGATGTCATATGATGTTTATTCCGTCGCCTATGGGCGATTATTTTTTTGCAAAAAAATCTCCGATAACGCTGACGCGTATCGGAGGTTTTTAAAACATTATTACGCCGAAATTTCACATTTTTAACGAATTACTTCCCTATGTGGCGTGGGCGAATACCGAGATTTGCTTTTTATTTTATTTTGCCGTAAAGGGGAAGCGTTTCAGAGTCCTTTTTAGGCTCTCTGTTTTCCTTAGGCTCTGCCTTCTTAGGAGCACGTGGAGTATCAGAGGTGATAACAATATGTCTTCTATCTCCCTCACCTACAGAGTGAGAAGAAACACCCTCAATCTCCTGAACAGCGGTATGAATGATACGTCTTTCATAAGGATTCATAGGCTCTAAGGAACGACTTCTTCCTGTACGAAGTACCTGAGAGGAAATTTTATGAGCAAGGGAAATAAGAGTTTTTTCTCTTCTTTCTCTATAATTTCCAATGTCAATAGAAATTTTATAATAGCCGTTTGTGCTGTTTGCGGCAAGAGAGGAAAGGTACTGTAAAGCGTCAAGGGTTTCGCCTCTATGACCGATGCAAGCACCAAGTCCGTCACCTGTGAGAATGAGCAGAGCTCCGTTTTCTCTGAGGGCTACCTTAAACTGGACATTTGTACATCCAAGTCCGTCAAGTATTGTTTTAAGATACTCGACAGCCTTGATAGCGGGACAACCCTCGGGAAGCTCGCTGATATCTACAGCGTTTACTTCCTGTTTTTCAACAGTATCTTTAGGCTGTTTTGCAGGCTTCTTTTCGTTATGTGGCTTTTCGTTTTTAACCTTTGCTGGTTTTTTGCCTGTTTTCTTGGGAGCAGGGTCTTCAATTTCAATATACGCTCTCACCTTAGCAGGACTTCCGCCGAAAATACCTAAAACCTTCTTTTTAGGCATATCAATAATGTCAAACATTACATCATCATCAAGTGAAGCGTTAAGAGAATTGATTGCAGCTTCTTTTGCTTCTTCTATTGTTTCGGCAACGCCGATAGCTTCTTTAATCACAGTAAAGACCTCCTTATATTACTTACCGTTTAAAAAATTCTTTTCCTCAGCAGCTTTCTTGCTAATAAGCTTTGCCTGTTCGTCAGCAATAGCCTTTCTTGGTCCAAAGCATTCCTGAACAAAAATCTGAATGAAAGCACCGATAAAGCTGGAGCAAGCCCAATAAAAACCAAGTCCTGCAGGAGCACTGAAAGAAATAACAAGTGACATAATAGGCATAGTGAGCATCATTCCTGCCATACTGGGTGCGTCAGGATTGGTGCGTTTCTGATGTGCTAAAGAAAGTACACTGGAGAACATAGCTGCAGCGAAGGAAAGGAATGGAATTATCCAAAGCTTTAACTGTGCGCCTGTTACCTTTGCGAAGTTAAGGCTGAATTCAGGCTTTAATGTAAGGTCAAGACCGAAAAAGTCGAAGTCAATAACGCTTATTGCTTCCTTAATGTTAGCAAAGGCCGCATTTCCTGAAGTAGCCTGACCGATAACTGCGAGCTGTTTATAGCTTATCTTTGCGGTGTCGTCAAGTGCGGCAATAGCAGTTTCAATCTCAGCAGCAGAAAGGCTTGTAAGGTAGGTAAGGGGACTTGTAACAAGGTAAAATACGCTCATAACAAGGAAAAGACGGACAATCATAGGAAGACAACCGCCACCCATAGATATATTACCTTCCTGATAAAGCTTTTGCATAGCCTCATTGTACTTCTGCTTATCATCGCCGTATTTCTTCTTAAGCTCGTCAAGCTTGGGCTTCATTTTAAGCTGACTTATAGAAGCTTTTTGACTTTTAACGCTAAGAGGAATAAGAATAATGTTAATAGCAAGGGTAAAAAGAAAAATTGACCAGGCATAGCTACCGTTTGTAAGCTCCATAAAAAATCTTAAAACGGGTGCAAATAACCAGGTGTTAAGAAAACCAAAAATTGCGTTCATATTTATGCACCAACCAATAATGGATTATTTTTTTCGTCTTAGAATAGTGTTTTTAGGGGGAGGAACAGGGTCAACACCGCCCTTGCAAAAGGGATTACAGCGCAGTATCCTCCAAACAGAAAGAGCAGAGCCTTTAAGTGCACCGTGAACCTGTAAAGCTTCTATAGCATAAGCTGAACAGTTGGGATAAAAACGGCAACAGGAGGCTCCTTTTAATTTTGACAAATGTTTTTGATAAAAACGTACAAATTTAATCAGAATTTTCTTCATCAATATCGTTCCAAATTCCCGCAGTAGTGAGCTGTTTTTTGAAAGTTTCGGCAATAACTGTACTTTTTACCGACAAAATTCGTGTGCGGGCAACAAAAACAAAATCGTATCCCGGCATTATATGAGCCAGATTTTCACGCAATGCGGCAACAATAAGACGTCTTGCGCGGTTTCTGCAGACAGCATTACCAAGCTTTTTGCCCGTAGTAATGCCAATTCGTATTTTTCCGCTTTTGTTCTTTAAGAAGTAGGTGACAACATAGGGAGAAACCTCACAGTTGCCTCTACCATAAAGGCGGCGGAACTCTTTGTTAAGCTTAAGTGTTTCAAATGTCATAACATTCTAAAATACAAAAAGCCACATTAATGTGGCCTTTAGTAAGTGAGCTGCTTTCTGCCCTTTGCTCTGCGGCGGGCAAGTACCTTACGGCCGTTGGCAGTTGCCATTCTCTTTAAAAAGCCGTGCTCCTTTTTACGATGAAGCTTCTTAGGCTGATAAGTTCTTTTCATTAACGGTTCCCTCCTTACTTGGAAATACAAAACATCATAATTATATAACTATTGTAATGTGTACATAGCCTATCACTCTAAGATTATAGACGAAACAGGCGAAAAAGTCAACAAAAAATTATCACTAAAGGAAAAAAACTCCCTGCGCCGACGTACACAGGGAGATTTATTCATATTATTCACTTAGATTTATAAGCTTTGTAATGGCATTGCTTTTGAAAAGAACAAAAGCACCGATTACTGTGATTATTATTTCGGGCAGCATATAGCTTCCGTTGTATATTAAAGAATAAAGGTAAGGATTATTAAATACATCGAAGCTTTTAAACAGCACTATTCCCGAGAAAAAATGAAAGGTAAAACGGCATATAAGCGCAAGAGCTATACCGAGGGTTATACCCGCAAAGCCTTTTTTTCTCCATATTCCTGCAAGGAACATACAGCCATGGGCTAATAGATAGTCAAGAAAAATTGTGCCCACAAGCACTGCGGGAGTCAGTCCCCAGCTCAGTACCTCGCCAAGCGACATAAAAAGCTGAATTGAAGCGTAAAGAAAAGAGGGGAGAACTGCATACTTTACACCATACATTACCGAAATAAGACAAACGGGAAGCATTGATAAAAGCGTAATTGCTCCGCCTAACGGCAGCGAATAAATTTTAATAAGACTCAGCACTGTGGACAGGGCAACCAGTATTGCACAAACGGCAATTTTTTTAATGTTGATTTTCATTTTTTTCATTCCTTATTTTTTTATTTTGAAAATAAAAACACCCCGCATATATTAAATGCGGGGCACAATCTTAAGGCGTATTCTCCTACGTCGGCATTATCCGCATCAGGTTATGGGTCGAAACAGAACGGTTTCCTCTCAGCCTGAGTCAATCAAGCTCCCCTTTTTTATTTTCAAGAGTATTATACTACTCTTCTTCGTTATTGTCAACATTTTCCTCAAATGCTGACAAATCAATATTAAAGCCCTCGTATTTTACCGAATCGGGCGGAATATAAACTTCTCTTGTCGTTGGTATATCATCAAGAATACTGGTTTCCTTTATACTGCTGATAACATCGTAATGCTCCTTAAAGTCCTCCTTGTACCAGCGGTCAAGAAGCTCTTCGCCCTCGGGATAAGCCTCATTGCCTTCCTTACCCTTTTTAACAGCGATAGATATTATAAGGTAAATAATAAATATAATCAGAGTAACAAGGGAAATGAATATACCCTCTTTTAAAAGCGGAGTGGTGTAGTTAAAACGAATATCCGAAACACCTTTAGGAACAACAACAGCCATAAAGCCTGCATTAGCCTTTATTATTTCTGCTTTTTCACCGTTTACCGTTGCGGTAAAGCCTTCATCGTATGGAACAGAGAAAAATACAAGGCTTGTATCTTTTCTGCTGACTGTAGCAGAAAAGCCCTTTGAATCTCTGTTAAAGCTTATTGCAGAGGTTTCTCTTAGTCTAGCGGAATCTATAGCAAGTGTTTCTTCGTCCATAAGAGGAGAAAGTACATCTTCTTTTACTTGGTGAGTATCGCTTTGGACTTCTTGTGAGGAATCCTGCGAAATAATTTCTTCGGAGTTATTTTCACTTTCTTCAAGAAGTACAAATTCCTCTGTATTAAGACCTTCTATATATTCGGTATAGGACTTCATATTAAGACTGTATTTCTCTACATTGTTATCCTCAAGAATTATAGCCTTAAGCATAATATCAGCCCTTGCAACATCGCTGTATTTTTCCTCACACTCACTTCTTGTTATATAATAATCGTATGAGAAACCATAGGGAATATAGTTTTCGTTTTCATATATATAATATCCGCCCTCGGTGGTCAGATATTTGTATCCCGGCATTTCGGTTTTTCCGCCCTCAAGAATAAAGCTATCTCCGCTTTCCCTGTTAAGAAGATATTTTACGGATAAAAGATTTCTTATTGAATAGTATTTTTTATCGGGACGGCTTGCTACATCACGGGTAATACCGATAAAGTCGTAATATTCCATTATCGAGGGGGAAACTACCGAATGAAAGGCATTTATTGTGGGATAGCCAAGGTACATTCCTGTATTATCAACACAGTCAAAGGTATCTATTCTGTAGTTGTCTTCTTCGGGAAGAGTAACCTTGCCCTCTATAAGAGAATCTGTCATTACGGTTTGCTGGTCGTAGGAATGGGTAGTACCCTGAAAAATGAATACAGCACTGTAAGCAACGGTGATTAGACACAAAAATGCAATAGTTGTCCGTCTGAAAATGATTTTGCTCTTATCTCTAAGAGTAATTATAAAACGGCACAGAAGCAGAGAAACAATAGCAAAGGCTACCGCAATAATAAAGCGATAAAGATACTTTGTGCTTTCTCCTGCATCGGTATAAAGTCCCAGCACTATTTCGCCGTCTTTCTTTTGCGGGAAAAGTCCTACTGTGAGGGCAATGCCTAAAGTGATAACCGCAGTCCAGTTAAAACCGAGCCTCCAGTTTATATCCTTTTCCTCTATAGTAATTGCAGTGGCAAGTGCCATCATAAGAATGGGCATGTAAAACCATCTTGCATAATAGGCGGTATTAAAGGCGTAAAAAGCACTGTTTAAAATGGGTACCATAGCCATAAAGGCACTTACACAAATTATTCTCTTAAGCCAGTGCTTTTTTCGGGAAGAACAAAAGCCTATAACGGCAGTCATACTGAAAAGGGGAAGCCATCCGCCTAAAGACGACCATTTTACATTTGCGCCGGGGAAGAAAACAGGACGGGCAGGAAGGTCGGGTGGGAAGAAGAAACATTCGATAATATTAAGATATATCTGTTCCTTTCCGTAAAGAATTCCTGACCAGCCTAAAAGAAATTCGCTGACCCTTGTATTGTTCAGTATCATAGCAATGGAGGGAAGCAGTAAAAATGCGGCAAGAAGTACACCGAGTACAGCCTCGGTTATAATTGTGATAAAACGTGAGAACTTAAACTTAACAGCACCCGATACAAGTCGTACTATCCAGTAAATAAATGTAAATATCGCCATACCGAAAAAGAAGAAATAATTTGATACAGCACAGAGTGCTACAGTTATGGCAAAGACACCCCGACGGTTTTCGGTTATAAGCAGTTCAAAGGAAAGAAGCAAAAGAGGAAGCAATATAATTGCCTCGTGGAAATGGTTGAAGAATATGTTATATATGGAAAATCCTGAAAAAGCGTATAGCAGAGCGCCTATTTGTGCCGAAAAAGGAGTTCTTGTAAAACGGCGGATATAAAGGTATGCCGTAAGTGCGGCACAGGCAAATTTTAAAATTAGAAGAGGTCCCATAAGGTAGGGTACCATAAAATTCGGGAATGGAAGTGTCAGCCAGAAAAAAGGACTTCCAAGCAAATAAAAACTATATGCTCCAATAAAATTTGAACCTAAGTCGGTAAGCCAGTTCCAAGAAAGATCCCCGTTTCTTATAGCCTCATGGCACATTTGATAAAAGGGGATTTGCTGAACATTGAAATCTCCGTAAAATATAAAATACCCTTTATCGAAAATGATAAAAGGAATGAAAAAAGCAGTGGCAACGGCAAGGGCAAGAATAAAGGTGCCAAAGTATCGTTCCTTCTGTTTTCTCAGCGTATTTTTCTTCTCATAGGAAAATACCATTTTTTTAAACTCCTTAGTTTTGTTTCTATTGAATATTATAACAAACTCTGCTATAATATTCAATGCTAAACTAAGATAAAGGTAGAAAAATGAATGAAAAGTAATTATTATGCCGTACTCTCCAGAATGAAGAATATTTACCGTTGGGGACTTATGAGAAATACAAGAAGAGAAACACTGACAGAACATTCCTATGAGGTGGCTGTTATTGCCCATGCTCTTGCTGTTATAAACAAGGAAAGACTTGGCGGAAGTGCCGACCCTCAGCACTGTGCAACGGTAGCACTTTTCCATGATACAAGTGAGATTATTACAGGGGATATGCCTACCCCTGTTAAATACCATAACCCCGAAATAAGAGATGCTTATAAAAGGGTTGAAAAGGTAGCAGAGGATAAACTGATTTCTATGCTTCCACAGGATTTACAAAAGGAATTTTTGCCTTTATATAACCCTGACGAGCAAACCGAGAAAATAGTTAAGGCTGCCGACAGAATTTCTGCACTTATAAAATGTATAGAGGAAACAGAAATGGGTAATAAGGAATTTAAAGCGGCAAAAAAGAGTATAGAAAAATCGGTTAAGGAACTAAAAATGAAGGAAGCGGATATTTTCCTCAGTGAATTTATTGATGGCTTTAGTCTTTCTCTTGATGAACAAAATTAAAACGGTGAATAACACGGTTTTGATTTTGCAAGAAAAATCTTGTTTTTAAAAAGTAAATCGTATATAATTACCTTATCGACAGTTCGCTTGTACCATCCTGTCGTAAAACAAAACCAGGACTGCTATTCACAATAATGTGCTTATAGTGGCTTTGCGTTTTGCAAAGCCCTTTTTTTTGGAGGAATATATAAATGCTAAAACTTAAAAATTGGGTTAGGGGAGAATGTGAAGAAACGTCAATTCTGTTAAGAAGCATACCGTCAACGGTGGTGTCTTTGTTTGTGGTGAGTGTTATTTGTATGAATCTTCTTGCTAATAAAACACTGGTACAGACACACTTTATAGCACTGGATGGGGGTATTCTTGTTTCCTGGCTTTCATTTATGTGTATGGATATAATTACAAAGTATTTCGGTCCTAAGGCATCAAATAAAATTGCGGTTCTTGCTTCATTTATTAATTTGCTGACCTGTTTGATTTTTTATATAGCAAGTATTATACCGTCAAACGCAAAGGATTACACAGCCCTTAATGAAATGCTGGGCGGTACCTGGTTTATACTTCTTGGAAGCACCATTGCTTTTCTTTTCTCAGCGGTTATTAATAATTTTCTTAACTGGATAATAGGTAAGGCTTTTTATAAAAATCCTGACGGCAAAACGGCTTTTGCTGCTCGTACCTATATTTCAACCTTTATAGGCCAATTTGCAGACAATTTGATTTTTTCCGTAATTGTGTTTATGGGATTTGCTCCTGTATTTTGGGATGGCTTTCACTGGACACTGCTGCAGTGTACCGTCTGCGCTCTTACAGGTGCTACGGCAGAGCTGATTATGGAAATTGTTTTTTCTCCCATTGGTTATATGGTTGTAAAAAAATGGGAAAAGCATAATATCGGTCAGGAATATCTTAACTATGTCGAAGGAGGAAAAGCATAATGAAAATTTTAATAACAGGAACTTCTCAGGGAATAGGTAAGGCAATAGCAGAAATGTTTTTAAATGAAGCGCATCAGGTTATCGGTATCGACCGCAAGGACGCTTCTATTAAACACAAAAATTATATTCATTTTAAGTGCGATATCTGTGACCATGATAATTTGCCGGATATTAATGATGTAAATATTTTAATAAATAATGCAGGAACTCAGAATGAAAATGATATTGATGTAAACCTGAAAGCACTTATCCATATTACCGAAAAATACGGTGTTCAGGATAAAGTACATTCTATTCTGAATATTGGCTCTGCAAGCGGTCATACAGGCTCGGAATTTCCTCAGTACTGTGCAAGTAAGGGCGGAGTTATAGCATACACAAAAAATGTGGCTTTGCGTGTTGCAAAATACGGTGCTACTTGTAACAGTCTTGACCCCGGCGGAGTGATTACCCCTCTTAATGAATGTGTTATCAGCGACCCTGTGCTGTGGGAGCAAATAATAGATGAAACACCTCTAAAAAAATGGGCAACCCCGGAGGAGATTGCCCAGTGGTCATATTTTCTAACGGTTACAAATACCTTCTGCACAGGACAGAATATAGTTGTAGACGGAGGAGAGTCAATAAACTATAATTTCGTGTGGAAGGAATAAATACATTGGTGCGAGTGTTCATAACCAACCTTAGAAATCGATGCGAAGTATAATACGGATACAAACAAAAACGAAAGACGTGATGAAACTAAGTTCTTTTTACATCTATTGTATTTAAATATAGTTCCGACTATACTGTGGCTGACAATATCTTGATGAATCCAATACAGTAGTATATTTGGTTGATTGGAATTCCGAGAAAGACTACGGTACATTGAAGATGTTAAAAAATGGTAGAAAACCACGTCCTTTTAATGCTTTGTTGAATGTCGTTTCGTTCTATAACCGACCGAGGCGGCAGCCGAGACCTTGAACCAACGGCCTTGTATTTTCTCTGCGGAGAAAATACTGCGGTCGGCTCGGTGGCTCTGACAGTCCACCGGACTGTCATTCACTACCACCTCACCCTTCGAGTTATTCGCCCTCGGGCTCATAACCCAACGGTCAACGATTAAAATCTTCTTTCATAATAAAAAACGAAACACCCACCTTAAAGGTGAGTGTTTCGTTTTTGGCAAGTCGCACCGATTTAGATATCGGTTATTCAAAAGAAACTGTTTTTGCCCATTCTAAAATTTGGGCGCGATACTCATTGACATTTTCTGTAAGCGTAGCAAACTGAACCAGCCAAAATGCATCATCTGCTTTATAAACAAACGAAAAATATTTATATGTATCCTTTGTATTAGGGTTTGTGAATTCGTATTCGAACTCGGTTAAACCGTCTAAGTTTTGCAGTTCAGAAGCAGACAGGTTGTTGTTTTTTAGGACCAAATTTCCGTATTGTTCTAAAGTATAATTTTGAAAACCATCAGCTAATGCAAATGCTTCTTTCAATGCAAATACAGCTACATTTTTTGAATCGTATGCAACAGTGTAATTCTCAATGTCAGTTTTTATAAACTCATCAGTTAATCTTATGGACATTCCATTGGAAGAAAAATCTTTCGCATCAGGAGTTTTGTCTGAAAAAAGGCCAGAAGTAATCGAATAACCTACAACGGCACCTATAATAGCGGCAATTATTAAAATTAGCAAACCTTTTCGGGTGCCACGCTTGCGGCTTGCAATAGTTTCTTCGCTTTCGTTGTTATCAAAACGAAATGCATTTCCATTGGCAGGGTTGAATTTATTTTTTCCGGAAAGGAAAACATCTTCTTGACCTGCGGGAAGTTGATAAAATTCATTGCAATAGTTTTTACTCAACTTATCCGCAATTACGTATATCTTTACCTCTTGTTCATCAATTTGAAAGGTTTTTTCTTCTCCGTTTTTTAAATCGCCAATTTTACGACAAGGTACATCGTTTATACGCATCTCATTTGAAGTGGGGTCTTCTATATAAACTTTCATTTTTGCAAGGCTGCCCACAAAACTTTTTTCTCTTTTGATTGTTAAATTTCTCATTTGAAATCCTCCTTTATAGAAATATTTTAGCACGAAACAGTATTTAAGGCAATATATTTTAGTCCGAATCCTCCCTGAAAGTTGTTTTCGGTGTAGGATATCTATAAATTTCAACCGCAAAAATTTGTATAGAAAAAGTCCGAAACCGTTGTGGTTTCGGACTTTTCTGCGCCGATATCTAAATCGGTTCGCATTGTTGGTTGCGGGAGAAGGACTTGAACCTACGACCTTCGGGTTATGAGCCCGACGAGCTACCAACTGCTCCATCCCGCGATATATAGTTTGCCTTATTTAAGGTTAGGCTTCCTTTTATAAGCACGCTCGGGGGCTCATTCTCACAAATGCCTTGCATTTGCTTGCCCTCTTGCAGTGCCCAAAATTTGCTACGGCTAACAGCCTACAAATTTTGACCGCGGCGCTTCGTTACGCTCCCTGTTTCGTCCACCGGACGCGGTCGCGACGTCACCCCGGGAACCCGTCGGTCGCAGGTTAATTCTTTTCCATATCTAAAAATAAAACAGCCACCTCACGGTGACTGTTTTATTTTTGAATTATAACGCAATTTTTGATACTGGTT
>JAEIGA010000140.1_pt1 | contig 98787 bp, 72 predicted proteins | sample 9270691 | NCBI WGS metagenome assembly JAEIGA01 (sample SAMN17057246, study PRJNA624740) | gut metagenome | biome: biome; isolation source: fecal sample | host: Bos grunniens | place: China: Xizang | collected 2019 | reverse complement strand
GAGGCTATTTACGGTGCTGACAAAGTTCTTGAGAAGCGTAACTTCCCTCCTGGACAGCACGGTCTTGCTCGCAAGCGTAAGAAGAACTCTGAGTATGGCGAGCAGCTTTCTGAGAAGCAGAAGGCAAAGTACACTTACGGTATTTTGGAGAAGCAGTTCGCACGTACATACGAGGCAGCAGCACGTATGGGTGGTATCACAGGTGAGAACTTGTTGAAGCTTTTGGAGTGCCGTTTGGATAATGTTGTTTACCGTTTGGGTATTGCTCCTACACGCGCAGCAGCACGTCAGCTTGTATCACACCGTCACATCTGCGTAAATGGCAATGTAGTAAACATTCCATCATACGCATTGAAGGCAGGTGATGTAGTATCTGTTCGTGAGAAGTCAAAGACTTTGGAGGTAATCACCGATGCGTTGTCAGGCTCATCACGTAGCCGTTACGCTTGGTTGGAGTGGGATGGTGCTACTATGAGTGGCAAGTTCCTCCAGTCTCCAGAGCGTGAGGAGATTCCAGAGAACATCAAGGAGCAGCTTATCGTCGAGTTGTACTCTAAGTAGTAATTTACAAACAAATTCAATATTATGGCAATATTAGCATTCCAAAAACCTGAAAAGGTCATCATGCTGGAGTCTACTCCATCGTTCGGCAAATTTGAGTTTCGTCCGTTGGAGCCAGGTTACGGTATGACTGTCGGAAACGCTTTGCGCCGTGTGTTGCTCTCGTCGTTGGAGGGCTATGCTATCACTACCGTGAAGGTTGCCGGCGTGAACAATGAGTTCGCAGCAGTTCCCGGTGTGATGGAGGGTATGATTGAGATTATTCTTAATCTTAAGCAGGTACGTTTCTTGCGCACAGTTGATAATGAGGATTATGAGAAGGTCTCTATCAATGTTGCCGGTGTCACAGAGCTTACTGCAGGATATGTCTCAAACTACCTGTCGTTCTTCAAGGTTTTGAATCCTGAGTTGGTTATTTGCCACCTCGCTCCTGGTACAAAGATGCAGATGACCATTACCATTGGTAAGGGTCGTGGCTATGTACCATCAGAGGAGAATGCGGGCATTGAGAAGGATGTTGATACTCTTCCTATCGACTCTATCTTCACCCCTATTAAGAACGTCAAGTACTCTATCGAGGACTACCGTGTCGAGCAGAAGACCGACTACGAGAAGTTGAATTTGGAGATTACTACCGACGGCTCGATCCAGCCGAAGGATGCCTTGAAGGAGGCTGCTAAGATTCTCATTCAGCACTTTATGTTGTTCTCTGACGAGAAGATTACTATCGACGAGGATGAGCAGCAGGGTGTTGAGGAGTTCGATGAGAGCATCTTACATATGCGTCAATTGCTCAAGATGAAGCTTGCAGATCAGGATTTGAGTGTTCGTGCACTCAACTGCTTGAGGGCTGCTGAGATTGAGACTATTGGCGACCTTGTGAAACTTCACCGCAACGAGTTGTTGAAGTTCCGCAACTTTGGTAAGAAGTCACTCACAGAGCTCGATGAGTTGTTGGCAACTCACGGTCTAAAGTTCGGTACGGACGTATCTATCTACAAACTTGATAAAGATTAATTATGAGACACAATAAGAGTTTTAATCACCTTGGCAGACAGGCTGGTCACCGTAAGGCAATGCTTTCAAATATGGCATCGTCTCTCATTCTGCACAAGCGTATTCAGACAACCGTTGCTAAGGCAAAGGCTGTTCAGAAGTTCATTGAGCCATTGGTAACAAAGGCTAAGGAGGACACAACACACCAGCGTCGTACAGTCTTCTCATACTTGAAGCAGAAGGAGGCTGTTACCGAGTTGTTCCGCGTAATCGCACCAAAGATCATCAACCGTCCAGGTGGTTACACACGTATCCTTAAGACTGGTTTCCGTCTTGGTGATGGTGCTGATATGTGTATCATCGAGTTCGTTGACTTCAACGCAACATACACTGAGGGTGCTGAGGCTCCTGTAGTTACTGCAGAGGCTAAGCCAAAGACTCGTCGTTCACGCAAGAAGGCAACTGACTCTGCAGAGGATGCAACTATCGTAGCAGAGAAGAAGAGCGCAAAGACATCTACAAAGTCTACTAAGACTTCAGCTCCAAAGGTAGCAAAGAAGACCAACGTAGGTAAGAAGATGTAATTTTGCATCGAGAGTAGTCGTTAGGCTATTCTAATATATACCCCGAATAGGTGATATGCAAATATTCCTATTTGGGGTATTTTTTATATATTTTTCTACTCTTCGGATCATTGTGGATATAATCCAAGGTCATAGATTTTGAAATTACGAAAAAAATGTTTAATTTTGTGAGGTGTACTATAATGTCACGAGATAGATTAACAATTTAAAAATACTAAGCATTATGAAACTAAAGAATCTATTCTTCGCATTGCTCGCGTTGCCACTCGTGTTCGTGGCTTGTGAGAAGGGTGGTGACGAGCAGTTGGATCCTACTGTAAAGATTACAGCAGGCACAGCTACAGAGTCTACTCTCAGTTTTACCATCGAGTCTACTTCAGCATCTAAGGTCGCATACCTCGTTGTTGAGGGTGAGGAGGCTCCTACAGCCTCTGAGGTGTTGGCTAATGGTACCTCTATCGATGTAAATAAGAGTGTCGCTTTGACAGCCGCAGATCTTAAGGGTGAGACTGCCTATACTATCGTTGCTGCAGCACAGAATCCGCAGGCTACAGTGAAGGCTACTCAGAAGATGACGACTCTCTCTACAATCGTTAATCCAGGTGCTCCAGCTCTCAACCTAAAGTCTGCTGGCGAGATGTCGTTTGCTGCTGAGGGTGGTAAGGGCGAGATTAAGTATGAGATTGTAAACCCTGTTGAGGGTGCTAAGATCTATGCTGAGGCAGGTGAGAACTGGGTTGCTAACATCGCTGACGATGGCAATGGCACTATCTCGTTCGATGTTTTGGCTAACGAGGCTGAGGCTCGCCAGACTAAGTTGTTCGTAAACTATGGCACTGAGGATGGTACTGTAGACCTTGAGTTCTCTGTAGATATCAAGCAGGTAGCTCCTGGTGAGACTCCTGAGCCTGAGAAGGTTGAGTTTGTGGCTACACAGATTGCTACATCTTACGATAATACTGATGGCTTGCATATCTACTACTTCGAGGTAGGTGATAAGGGCTGGAATAGTAATGGCTGGGGCGTTGATGGCGGTACATACTACACCTTCGAGATCGTAGCAGCTGCAGGTGCTAATGGCGTTCTTCCTGCTGGCACATACGTTTTGGCTGATGATTACTCAGTAAATACTATCAGTAGCAACTCTTACCGCTACCAGATAGTTAATGGTGATATGGCTAATGGCTTTGAGATGTATGAGGAGGCTAACTTGATTATCACTGATGGCAAGATCGAGGCTAACTTGTTGATGATGGATGGCTCAGTACACCACGTAGTGTATGAGGGCGACCTCTCTGTTGAGGATGGTGGTGGTCAGGGCCCTACTGAGTTCGAGGCTACCCACGTTGCTGAAAAGTGGTTGTGGGGTGGTTCTACTACTTGGGGTAACAAGTACCAGGTTGTTGGCCAGGACTTCTCTGTAGACGTTCACTTTATGCCAAGCATCGCTTCTGAGGAGACTCTTGCTGAGGGCGAGTACTACTGGGTGAATACTACAATATTTGGCTCTTACGAGGATGAGTTCACAACTCGAACACTTACAGTTGAGGGACAGTCAGTTGCTGTAGATGCAGGTCTTCTTTTGGTAGCAAAGCAGGGCGATGAGTACCATATCGAGATGACTTTGGAGGGCCGTGATGGTTTTGTCTATATGATTGAGTACAATGGTAAGCTCAACGATAAGGGTGAGGACTCAGGTGACAATAGCGACTATGTTGTAAATTCGCTCGGTGAAGGAACTGAGAACTCTTCATACGCCTTCTTCACTTATAAGGCTGAGGGTGATAACTTCACTTTCGATCTTCTTGTGAATAACACTGATGCTAAGGCTACATCTATCAATCCAGGCTCTTATATGTACTCACCTATGGGTAAGCAGCTTGTAGGTAACCCAGGTTACTTCTACTTGGATGCCTTCAAGGTAGATGGCGTTAAGTACACTATGCAGATTAACTCTTCAATGGTTGTTGAGGGTGATGGCAATAACGTCAATATCACTATCAATGCTACGGCTAATACTGGCGAGACCTTCGTTGTGAAGTATAGTGGCACTGTTGGTGGCTCATCAACAGGTGGTGGCACTACAGAGGTTGTTAAGCTTACTACTCCTACTCTCTTTGGTGAGGTTTATGGCAATGCTGTTACTGTTAGCTGGAACGAGATCGTTGGTGCTAAGGACTATACCATTACTTTGAATGGCACAGATGTTCAGACCGTCTCTACAGCATATATTAGGTATGAGAACTTGGCTTGGGAGACTGACTACACAGTGTCTGTTGTAGCAAATCCTGCTGATGCTACTGTAAACTCTGCTTCTGACGCTGGCACAGCAACCTTTACTACTGGTGCTGCTCCATCTGATGGTGGCGACGAGGGTGGTAACACCGGCGAGGACTATACCAACTGGAACTACTCAGCGTTCTACGATACAAATACCGCAGTTGTAACACTCACTGGTAAGGACGATGGCCGTGTAATTACCGTGAAGACAAATGAGTTGGCATTCGCTAAGTTCTTTGCTGATGCTACAAGCCACGCAAACTACTTCACCGATGTTACTGTTGATGGTGTGCCTACAAACGATGTAACCCCTGAGTCTTATGTTGAGATTCGTCAGACAAAGGTTACTATCGATCTTGTAATCAATGGTGTAAAGTATAGCGGTGAGTCTAACGGCTTCTCTTACTAAGAGATAGCCTCTGCGCTTTTAGCAGAACTATCTTTCGGGGCTATGCCCAAACTATGGGTTGCTCCTCGTTAAGTAGTTGATGATATTGAGCCTGTCCAATTTGGCGTTGGATAGGCTCTTTTTTTGGTGAACAGGAAATCAGAACAATTATTGGACTCTATTTCTACTATTGGAATAAAAATATGGTTAAATAGTTGTTTTCTATTTTTATATTTGCTAACTTTGTAGTAGAGGTGTAGATGAATACTTAAAAACAGTAATACTATGAAGAGATTTTTATCATTTTTTAGCCTATGGGCTGTGGCTGCATTTGCCATTGTGGCTTGCAACGATGTTGATACTGATACGTTTCCTGAGCCAGAGCCTCCCGTAGAGACTATTGAGGTCGAGAGCGTTGAAGTCGCTCCAGCGACTATAGAGTTGGCTATAGGTGAGGAGACGCAACTTAGTGCAAGTGTGTTGCCCGTAGATGCTCAATATACTTTGGAGTGGATCTCTACGAACGATGATGTTGTTACTGTTGCTGATGGAGTTGTTAAGGGTATCGCTTCGGGAACCGCTATCGTTATGGCAAAGGCAGGAAATAAGACTGGCAGTTGCACCGTCTCTGTTGTTGGCGTTCCGGTGGAGTCGATCACGCTTAACTACCACGAGTTGGAACTTGAGGAGCGCGGTGTCTACACTCTTTCTGCTACGGTATTGCCAGAAGATGCTGATAATAAGTCTATTTTGTGGAGTTCGTCAAATCCCGATATTGTCTCAGTCAATGGTGCAGGCTCTGTTACGGCACTCCGCGCGGGCCAGGCTACTATCACTGCCAAGGCAGGCAAGTGTACAGACGAGTGTGTTGTTACTGTGACTGCTGCTCCATTGAGCATCGGCGACTTCTACTACTCTGATGGCTCTTGGTCACACTCTCTCGACCCTACACGTACGCCTATAGGTGTGGTATTCTACGTTGGCGATGTTACAGCGTCAGACCCCGCGCTTAAGGCCGAGCATCCTTATTGTACTCACGGTCTTGTTGTAGCCCTCGGTGAGCAGAGCTCTATCCCTTGGCAGAGCAACTATCAGACCTTCGATGACACAGTAGGTCGTTGGGTGGAGTTGAATACCGACTACGAGACCATCACCTCTGGTTATGGCCTAAGTGACAACCTCAATCGAATTATGGGCTACCAGAATACCAAGGCTATCGAGGCCTTCAATGCCGACGAGGCTAATGCCGAGTGGAAGGTTGATGCTGTAGAGTGGGTTGTAAACTATCGTAATGAGGTAGTTGCTCCAGAGTCAAGTAGCGATTGGTATTTGGGCTCTTCGAAGGAGTACTCGTTGCTTATGTCTGGTGATTATGGTAATAACATTTGGGATATTGGCGAGACAGGTACCTCTGTGCAGAATAAGAAGGAGGTAAACGAGAAGATTGCTATGATCGAGGGCGCTACCCAGGTAGGTGTTGCTAACCCCGTGATAATGTTCTACTGGACAAGTACCGAGTTTACTTGGGAGTTTGCTGGCGGAATGCTTCCAGCCACTGGTCGAGCCCTTCAGATGTTCAAGGGTGATGCCGAGGTATTCTATACCGTTCGACCAATATTGGCATTCTAATAGAGTTATATATTGACAGCTTGGGGCGTATCTTTCGGGATGCGCCCTATGTTTTGTAAATATATTGAATAAATATGTTATAATTTACCTGCAGATTTGTCAATATGTTGCATAAAGTTGCAGATTTTAAATTTTTTTGTACCTTTGCGCAAACTTTTTTGAGACAAAGGATTTGTCTATATCTCAAAGGGTTGAGCGAGAAAAGAGATTAAACACATATACACACTCAAATTTTATGAAAAACACTATTAAATTTTTGATGGGTGCAATCCTCGCATTGGTATTTGTGGGTTGTACCGAGACTCCTTCTGGGCAGGAGCAGAACCGTCTCAGCGCACCAGAGTTCAGTTGCCGTGTAGATGGTAACTCTGTTTTGGTTAGCTGGAGTGCAGTTTCTGGCGTTGCTTACTACGAGATTAAACTCAACGCGAGCGATGTTGAGAAGACCGACAAACTCGTTCACAAGTTCGAGGGCTTGGACTATGGCACAACCTACACAGTCGCTTTGCGTGCAGTATCTGCTAACGAGCAGACTATTGCAAGTTCTGAGTTCGCCTCTAAGCAGGTGACTATCGAGCTACGTAAGACCCCTGCATACCGCGAGTGGTATCCTTACAATCAGGCTGCAGCAAACGCTATTTCTGATAATGGTCTTTGGGTTGCTGGTGGCCGTGATGGTATGGGTATGATTATCAACCTTGTAACCGATGAGATTACTGAGGTTGAGGCTTGTGAGTTCGCAGATATTACCGACAACGGTGTTGCTGTAGGTTGCTACAAGGGTGAGTCTATGGATGGTGAGGCTGCTTTGTATGTTGATGGTGAGGTTGTAAAGGTAGATCTTTCTAACCTTACCACTACCAATATGAGTATGCTCACAGGTATCACCCCTGATGGTACTTACGCAGTGGGTTGGTACTGGGAGTATGAAGATACCTACTACTCAAAGACTCACGGTATGATTGTGCCTTTCTGCTATGATGTAGTGAAGAAGAAGATTACTATTCCTGCTCACCGCACTTTGGGCTCACTTGGCTCTGACGCTATGTCGCTCCACGGAGTTACCCCAGACCGCAAGATCTTTGGCTGCTTGCAGACTCAGCAGTTGATGATTAGCGTCTTGTGGCAAGATGAGTACACTCCTTATGATTTCTGCGCTTTGGAGGTAGATGAGGAGGGTTATCCACAATTCATCTTGGGCGATAACAACAACCATATAACCCAGTTGGGTAACTATGTATATGGCTACGGTAAGACCTTTATGCCTGGCGGTTATGGTGAGACAAGCCATCCAGCAGTTCTCGATACAAAGACTAAAGAGTTGTTTGTTCTCGATAATATTGTGGGTTCTACAACCGCTGTAACTGACGATGGTATCGCCTTCATCAACGACACTCCATACTATATGGGTACAACCTCTTTTGTTGTAGATGTAAAGGAGGGCTCTGCTGAGACTATGGTAGCCTTGGAGGAGTGGTTGCTTGATGAGCATCAGATCGATGTTAATGAGTTCGAGCCATCTTGTAACGAGACTATTGATGACCCATATACTTTGGAGGGTCTTATCACTATCGGTGCTTCTGCCGATGGTCGCAAGTTGTTGGGTATCACCCAGACTAACAGAGGTTGGATGACCTGTGTAATCGATCTCGACGGTGCAAAGACCTTGGAGGAGTAATCCAACAGATAGATCTTAAAAAAAAATAGGGCGTGTCCAATCGGACACGCCCTATTCGCTAATAGCATTATGATATTTTACTCTGCGCTAAGCATTGCACTCTTAGCCTTTTTTGGGGTTGCTACAACCAACGACTTCTGAAGAGATGTTGCTGATGCCTCATTTGCGAAGAACTCCTCGGCAGGAGCGCATCCCTCCCTGGTGAAGGTTGTATCCTTCGATGACCATACCTCGGTGAAGTTGCCGTCCTTATCCTCGGCAACGCCAAAGAAGATGTATGATGTGTCGAATTCGAAGGCATAGGTAGAGGTAACCTCTGCGCCACCCTCGGCAACGAGACCCTCGATGATCTGCTCATACTGGTAGTATGGGAAGTCCAAAGAGTCCATAGCGTTGAAGTAGAACTCCACAGCCTCCTCATCTACGTTTGCCGTAATAGTAACGATAGCGGTGTCGGCAAAGGCCTCGTAGTCAGGATTCAACGCTGCTATCTCCGAGCCATCGTAGTATTTGTCGATGGTGAGCGAGAAGTCGAGGTCGGCATAGACTACCTCAGGGGTGGTGAATGTCAATCGATGCAACTCCGTTGTAGCCGCATTTGCCTGGCAACCAAATACCAAAAGATCGTAAGAGGTAGATGGTACGAGGCCTGTAGCGGTGTCGCTCAGGGTGCCTGAAGCGTACTGAATATTGAAGTTGTCAAGGATGTACTGGATGATATCCTCGTCGGTGTTATCCTCGAAGCGTGAGGATGGAACAAGCGTAGCGACGTATGTGTCGTCGTTTGTTGTTGCGACCTTCACGGTAGCCTTACGAGGGTGTAGCTCCTCAACTGAGAGGGTGAATGTGTTGTCCGAACCGGTCACGTTACCTGTGGTAAAGGTATAGGTCTCAGGTTTGGTGTTTAGCAACGCCTCATCGTCCATACCGAACGCCCAGAGTACGAACTCGGTGTTTGCATCAAGTTCTACCTCTATATGCTCAGGACCACGGAACGCCAACTCGTTGAATATGAAGTGGAGACCCTGCTCTGTGGTGTCGAAGAACGAAGAGTAGTATGCCTTAGTACTCTCCCAATCCGACTCGCAGAGTTCGCGGAACTCAGCCTCGCTCTTGCCCTTGACATCCTTTGCCCAGAACACGCCATAGTAGTAGTAACCGTCGTAGCCTACAGGGGCGATGTCGATAGATACGTTAGGACCATCTACCTCTACGTTGAAGTCGAAGTGTAGGGTGTAGTCATTAACGCTGGTGGTTGTTATTGGAAGGCGAGTGATCTCTGTGAGTGGGGTGAGGGTCTCCTTGTCGAAGCCGTAGGCGTAGGCTACGTAGGTAGTACCTGGGGTAACGCCAGTGATCTGGTGAGACATAAGGTCGCCAGTGAAGAGGAAGGCCGCTGCACCTGTAGAGGCGTCACCGCCAAAGGCTGCACCGAAACTCTCGAAGATCTCCAAATCGCTCTCCCACAACGCCTCATCGTCGTACATAAGGTCTGTACCATCGAAGTATTTGCCCGTGCCGAGAATGAAGATATATGGCATCTCTTTGTCTTGAGGTACTACGTTCAATGTGATGGTTGTAGCCGCAGCATTCACCAACTCAATCTTGATAGAGTGTTCCTTGCCCTTCTCCTGCTTTATGGTAATCATAGGGTTAGGATATAGGCCAGGATAGATAAGTTCCAGACGGCAGGTACGTGCCTCGGTATCAAAACTCTCGGCAACGTCGAACGAGATAACACCATCTACGGATGTATCTACGTTGTAGACCCAACTCTTCTCGACGTTATACTTAAGTTCTGCACCCTCAGTAGCGCCAGTGAGGGTGTAGTCTACCTTGAAGTGTCCACCATCGGCTGTAACATCGACAACACTGCTGAGGAGTTCGAACTTAACATCCTCGCTTGGTGTCTCGATGGCAGGCTCGTCACCCTTACACCCCGCTAGGAGTGTAAGAGTTAGAGTTGCACTAATTATTAACCAAATATTTTTCATAGAAAGTTTCTGTAGGGTTTAATGCTGTGGAGGATAGTGGGTTACAATATAGGGCTACCGTCGATAGCACCGGTGTAGTTGCCACTAAACTCGCGACCATCAACAAGTTTTACCTCGAATGAAAGGTTGTAGGTCTGAGAAGCCTCGAGGTACTCGATGTTCAATGTTACAGACTCAAACGCTCTTTTATTGCCGTTGAACTCGCTGTAGTTGTTGTCGATGTAGATAGTATTAACGTATGACTCGCCAAGAGTGTAGGTATTGCTTGGGATATAGTTGATTTCGCTGTTACCAGTGCGCATATCGAATACCATAGTGTACTCATTGGTTGAGTCTTTGATGGTGAGAGCCCAGTTGTCAGAGTACCATCTCTTAGCGGTAAATGAGTTCCAAGTCAAGTCGGTTGGGGTATCCTCCGCATCTACTATCTCCATACCATCTACCACACCAACGTATGACATAAGGAATGTACGGCCGTCCTGAACCTTACCAGATACTACCATAGTGTAGGTCTTCTCTGCAAGGTTAGTCTCAATGGTGAGGCGTGCCTCAGTGAAGTTGTACTGACCCTGACCAGCAACAGTAAGAGTAGTAGCATCTACGCCGAGGTAACCCTCGCCAGTGCCTACGCCAAGTTCATAGACGCCAGAAGCGAGATACTGTGAAGGCTTGCTATAGACGTCGAGTTTAAGCATATAGTTGGTGAGTTCGCCGTCGATCTGTGCAAGGGTGATGTACCAGTTAGAGCCTGACTCGTAAGAGCTTGCGTATGCGCGGTTCATAACTACGTCGATAACCTCCTCTGACTGCTCCAAAGAGCAACCCTCGATAGCGCCCTCATACTCTGACTCGATAATGTAACCATTCTTGAGAGTACCGTAGAATGATAAGAGGTACTTAGAGTTCTCCCAGTCGATATCTACGGTAAGAGTACCTGTTGCGAACTTGAACTCGCCACCATTCTGGCCAGCAACGACGAAGGTAGAGGTTGTGCTATCGAACTGACCTGGCTCAACAGCCAAAGGCTTAGCGCTCAACTCCTCAGCAGAGGTGCTGATGGTGTAGGTGTTGTTCACGATATATGGAGCCTTGAACGCATTAGCAATGTACAGGTGTGCAGAGTTACCAGCCTCGTCAGCGAGGTTCAATGTCCAGTTCTCGCCATTGTCGGCAGTCGTAGCAGAGGCAGTAGAAAATTCGGTAGTTACGAATACCTTGTCCACAACTGGCATACCTTCAACATCACCAGTGTAGTGAGCAACCAAGTGGCGACCATCCTTAAGGTTGATGTCGATCTCGAAGGTATAAGCCTTAGTCTCCTCGTCGATAGATACAACTACCTGGCCGTTGTTGAGCAATACGCCATTGTCGTAGCCGTAGGTAGAGTAGCGCATAGAATTAACACAAGGCCACTCGGTAGACTCCTTAACCTCGTAGGTGCCTGCTGGGAGGTAATCCTTGTCAGGATCGCCGTAGAAATCCAAGCAAAGGGTCTTGTCGTTGTAAGCGAAGTTGTCAGCCTCGTTAGCATCCTCGTAAGAGAACATCAAGTAGTAGTTTGAACTATACTTTGAGCCACGAACACGTGTGTAGTTATGCTCCAAAACATTTGTTGGGTCATCCTTAGTGGTGAACTCGATAGGCTCAGCCATAACGCTCTTGCCATTGCCATCAGCAACAACTACCAAGCGGTAAGCCTTAGCACACTCCAAGTCTGCAACCTCGATAGACTCCTTGCATGCAGGGTCAATCTCGTTGCCGTTTACCCAAACGTACTGCGCTGTAGGAACCTCCTTTGATGCGTACTGTACCAAGTATGCAATGCGCTCAGCATTAGCCTGCTCGAAGCGGAAGTGCATAGATTCGTGAGTAATCTGTACGATCTCAGCCTCAACGAAGAGTTCGCCCTCGGCCTTAGTTGTGAAGTATAGAGTGTTAGAACCTGCCATCTTGGTCACGTTCTTAGCAGCAGCAACGACCTTATACTCAGTCTCGGCCTCAAGACCCTCAGCAGTAACGGTAGCAGCACCGCTCTCATCAAGTTCTACAGCGGTACCACTCTCCAAGATGGTCTCAAGAGTAGGAGCGGTAGCCTCGTCGCCCAAGACCATATAGCGAGCCTCAGTAGCATCGGTTGTTGTAAGGGTGAACGATACAGAATTAATACCCTCAGTACCCTTCTCCAACGCAATTGTAGGCTGTGCCTCATTTGCTGGAACAGTAGGTTCTGGTTCTGGGTTGCAACCAAAAAGACCGAATGTCAAGGTCGCAAGTGCAAGTAGAGTTAACTTTTTCATAATGGTATTAGTTTTAGAGTAATATTTTTTCGATTCTATACTATATTATTTGCGTGTGAGAACGATGTTGCTACAACCACTATAGTAGCCCATCCAACCAAAGCCCTCGAAGTAGTATGCCAAGCCTGGATAGAGGCCACTCACTGGCGACTTGATGGTGATAGTGTTGTAGTCCTCGGAGATCTCAACTACGAGGTCCTGGTCGGTAATGATCTGTGAGCCATCAACAGACATATTGAGCATATAGCAGTTGCCGAAGAACAACCAACCGATAACCGAGTTGCGTACCTTGCCATCCATTGTCACAACGTCGCCCTCACCGATGTTGAAGATCCATCTTGGACCCCACTTATCCTCTGGATCCTCGATCTCCTGCTCGATGAGCGATGTGAGGCCGTAGTATGGGATGTTGCACCATCCATCAACGGTAGCAACGAGTTGGTTCAAAGCGCGGTAGTCGCAATTTACATCTTCGATAGATGAGAGGATGTTTACATCGAATACGTTGTCCTGAGGCGATGCGTAGTAGTCGTAGATGGTCTGCTTACCCTCCCACTCGCCGAGCAACTTCTCGAAGAGTTCTGACTCTACACGCTGAGAGGTGTTCTCCTCGGTGGTTGTGAATACCTCGCTAACAGCGAAGCGGTTAAGTTTGTTGTCAATACACATAAGCAACACCATATACTCAGTCTGGGGCTTAAGGCCAAGTTGCTCGAAGGTTGCAGCGCCCTCCTTGCGAGTACCTACGTTCATAGCCTGGTATGAGAGGTATGCGTTCTCGTCCTCGAGACCAGCCAACATAGCCTCAACCTTAGTGCGCTCGTTGAAGTAGTAGTAATACTCCACAACACCAGCACTTGGGGTTACCTCGATATTCATACTATATGCGTCGATTGTAGCCTCAACCTCAGCGCTCTCTGAAGATGCAACTACGGCAGGAGTTCTGAACTCGCGGAGACACAAGTTCTCCTCGTCCTCCTCATCCCAGTAGAATGCGTAGATTACGAAGTCGGTCTCTGGGCGGTAGCCAGCATTGCTGCAAATGTCGAGTTTATCGCCTGAGGTAAGCATTGTTGCCAATACCTCGTCGAAAGATGAGCCTGTCAATTCGGCCATCTTCTCAGCGCCAGCGATGATTTCGGCCTTGAGGCTACTGATGCTAACCTCTGAAAGACGACCCTTAGAGATGATGTCGTAGTAGTAGAGAGCCTCCTTATGCTCAGGAAGTATGTCGAAGGTTACGGAGAATGCAGAGAGTTGATCCTCCTTAATATTAATATAGAAATTTTCAATCTCGCCAATACCAGGGTTGTCTTGTGGCTGGTTTGGGGCTGTAGGAGTCTCATTGCTTTCGCAAGCAATTGTTGCAAATGCGATGAAGAGGATAGTAAAGAATCGTTTCATTGTCTATAGGTTTTTAGGTTTAAAATCGTGTTTTCTGGCTTTCGCTATACAAAATTAGTGAATGGAAATATTTTTTTGATAAAAAACCTCTAATAATAGTATAACATTATCAAAAAAATATATTACATTTGTATAACAATTTTAGTTAAATAGTTCATTCTATGCGAATTAGAGATTATAACATTTTTAGATATGCCGCAATAGCCCGACTAACCCTTTTTGTCGTTCTATTCGTGACGATTCAACCCCTCTGTGCTCAGCCACTTGCCTCGAAGACACTTAGTCGCAATGTCGAGAAGTTCAAACAGTATCGCACGTCCGACAGAGCGAAGGCATTTGACTATGCCAACCTCGTTGTTGCCGACCTCGACTCTTTGGCCGTGAGCGAAGATGTGGCTATGGTCTACGACTTTTTGGCAGAGTATAACGAGGCTACGTTGCACCGCTACGGCGATGCGTTGAATTATAGAAAGAGGGCTTACGATATGTACGAGGCGCTTGATAATAGGCCTTGTGTGGCTCGCACAAATGCGCTACTCGCGCGTATCTATCTGAGAAACAGCGACTACCATAATGCCTTTAGTAGCAGTATCAAAGCTCTGGAAGAGGGCCGTGCGCTTGGCGATTCTACGACGGTGAGGGAGGCCTACTTGGCTCTTGAGCAGGTGGACTACTTCTATCACCACGACCAGGAGCGAGCAATGCAATATAATAAGATGGTGTCGGAGTGCTATGACGATAGGGCCCAGGCGCATCAGATGGTGCGTGCGCTGAACAATCGCTTCAACTACGACCTCTCGCCCGACGATGTGAGAAGTATCATCGAGCAGAGTGAGGTGATTTGTGGAGAGTATGGTTTTACGGACTTGCTCCTAAATGTATATTTGAATGCTGCGCTTCAGGAGTTTATGTTCGAGGATATTGATGCTTCGGCACGATATTTCGAGTTGGCAAAGCCGTTGGTCACCAACTACAAGGAGAAGGGTTACTACTACTCGGCTTTGGGCTTTTATCACCTGAACACGGGGGATACAGCCTCGGCGATTAAGGAGTTGAAACTCTCGATAGAGTTGCTTGGCAATGGCGATTTCGACACGAAGAACGTACACTCCTACTTTCTGCTTCAAGATATATACTATCAGCAGGGACGCTATCGTGAGGCCTATGATGCTTTGATTGCCTTTGCCGAAACATATACACGCCAGCATAATACGCAGAATGTCGTGGAACTCTCGTCGCTGATTAACGAACTGGAGTTGCAACAGGCGGAGCAACAGCACAAACAAAAGGAGGAGGCGCACCTGCATGAGCAGCAGCATAATAGGATGCTTACACGTATCTATGCCCTGGCGGTGGTGGTGATTCTTATTCTCGGTGTCTTGCTCTACTCGCGCTACCGTCTTGAGCGAAAGAATAGGGAACTTCAGCGTGCTAAGTCGGAGCAGGAGTTGAATTATAAGAACGAAATTATTAAGATACAGAAGATTCAGCAATTCCAGGAGCAGAATAATATTGATAGGCTCACGCAGGAACTCAGTAGCGTCGTGGGCTTGAACGATAGCAAGGAGATGCGCGTGGAGTTGCGACGCATAATCCGCCAGTTGCAGAGCGATAACGACGGCTCGAATGACTGGGCAGAGGTGGAGAAGACCCTGGCTGGAGGTAACGATATCTTCTACGAGAATCTGTTGCGTGAGCATCCAACCCTCACTAAGAACGAGCGCAAGTTATGCCTCTTTATACATATGAATATGTCCACCAAGGAGATTTCGGGCATCACACGCCAGAGTCTTGGTAGTATCAACGTGGCACGTTCGCGCCTACGTCAGAAGTTCGGATTGACGGGAGACGACAAATCGCTAATCGCCTATCTCGATAAGTTTGGCTCGGTAGAGAAATAATTTACTATCTTTGTACTATGATTCGTCTTTCACTTATAATAGCGACATATAATCGTGCCGAGCAATTGATGGTTACGCTCGACTCTGTGGCTCGGCAGACCCTTTCGGCCGATAGGTGGGAGTGTATCGTTGTGGATAACAACTCCAAGGATGATACTCGTCAGCGTGTTGAGGCCTTTGCGACGGAGCATCCCCAACTGAATATAGTCTACCACTTGGAGCAGAATCAGGGCCTTTCCTATGCTCGTAATGCAGGTATTGCGAAGGCTCAGGGAGATATCATAGCCTTTGTGGATGATGACGAACGTATCGTGCCAGAGTTCGTCGAAGCATACGTAGAACTCTTTGATAGTAAGGCTGATGCGATGTCTGCTGGCGGAAAGATAGTGGCGGAATACCCCACGGGTTGCCCCGAATGGATGTCGCACTATACGGAGCAGCCTATAGCCAACCCTATGGATTTCGGCTCGGAGGTGAAGCTCTTCCCTAAGCGTAGAATCCCTGGCGGAGGAAATATGGCTATGCGACGCTCGGTCTTCGAGGAGGTGGGGGTGTTTAATACCAATCTCGGTAGAACGGGAGGCCGTCTTATTGGTGGCGAGGAGAGCGAACTCTTCGAGCGTATGGCCGAGCGAGGTATGGCTTGCTACTATGTGCCTCGTGCGGTGATGTACCACATAATCCCAGAGTCGAAACTACAGTCCGATTACTTCGAGAGGCTTAGCTACAATACGGGCATTAGCCAGCGTCTGCGCGCCGAGATGCGAGGCCGTAAGGTGCGACTCTATGTTATGGAGGTGGCTAAGTGGTGTGCTACGCTGTTGTTGTGTCTAATCCATAGGCCTCAGCAGTCGCGTTATCTGCTAAAAATGCGAAAAAATATATCGAAGGGTATCTTCCAACGATAAAATATATTACCTTTGTGTTTAAATCAGAAAAACTAAAAGCTTTATAAATATGAAACTTAGAAATTTATTCTACTTGTTTGCAATGCCTTTGGCATTCGTTGCGTGTTCTGAGGAGACTGGAACACCTAACACACCTGATGCTCCGGACAATGATCCAGCACCAGTATTGACCATCACCTCTGAGATGGCTATGCAGTTCAGTTCTGAGGGTGGCGAGGGTGTTATCACCTACACCTTGGAGAATGAGAAGGAGGGTGTGGAGTTGAACGCTACTTGCTCAGCAGATTGGGTAACGGATATCGCTGAGGGTGAGACCATTACCTTTAATGTTGCTAAGAACGAGGGCGAAAAGCGTAACGCTATTATCACGGTTGCTTACGGCGAGTTGGTGCAGAATGTTGTTATCCAGCAGTTGTCAATTACCGAGGTGGCGTTTAAGGCTAACTACTTCACTGGCGAGTACTATGGCTCAATCTTTAGCCCAGGTGTTGGTAACTACTTTATGCACCTCTCGGAGAATGGTTTTAATGAGGATGGAAAGGACCTTCCAAATTCTAAGTATTATGCGTTGGACTTGTATGGTCCAGTGTATGAGGGTGATAGAAGCGACAACGTGCCACTGCCAATTGGTACTTATACACTTAACGTGGATGCCGACAAGGAGGAGTGGACCATCGGTTACGATCCTGAGTATAGCGCCTACAGAGAGTCTGACGAGTATGGCTCATCACTCGATCCATACCCATACGACAGCGCTACGTTGGTAGTCACCGAGGAGGGTGCTACACTTACTGCAACAATCGAGGGTATCACCCACCACGTGACCTTCGAGGGCGAGCCACAGGTTACCGATATGCGATACTAAGATTAAAAGATAGACAAGATGAAAAAGTTATTCTATTTGTTGCTCGCCTTGCCAATGATTTTGGCAGCGTGCGAAGAGGCTCCAGTAGATGAGCCTACAGGCCCTAATACACCCGATGGCCCAGATACGCCAGTGGTTGAGGAGCCTAAATTGACCCTTACTTCTGAGGCTACGTTGTCGTTCTCTGAAGAGGGTGGCGAGGGTGTTATCACCTACACCTTGGAGAACAAGAAGGAGGGTGTGGAGTTGAGTGCCACCTGTGAGGCTGACTGGGTTAGCGCACCTGTAGTGGGCGAGACTATCACCTTCACCGTTAGTGCTAACGAGGGCGAGGCTCGCCAGACAAAGATTGTTGTTTCGTACGAGACACAGTCATTCGAGGTGGCTATTGCTCAGGCGGCAAAAGTTGAGACTCCTGCGCCTACCCCTAATGTGGTTGAGTTCGAGGCTCAGTACTTCGTTGGCCAATACTATGGCAGCTACTACACACCAACTGCGGGTAACTACTATGTCCACCTCTCGGATATAGGTTTTGACGAAACGGGAGATTTTATGGCTAATGGTCAGTATATCACATTGGATATCTATGCACCGTTGTACGAGGGTGAGGAGAGTAGCTATGTGCCACTTCCAATAGGTACTTATAATCTTGATAAGGATGGTACTATGGCTCAGTGGACCATCGACCATAGATACTCTGCATATACCAAGACTGATGGCACAGCTGATGGTGATGGCTTGCAGTTTGATGAGGCGCAACTCGTTGTTACAGAGAACGATGCTGTGTTTACAGGAAAGTCGGGCGAGGTGACATACAGAATCACTTTTACGGGTGAGGCCGTAATTGCTAATGTAGAGGTTGAGAAGCCTGAGGAGGTGATTTTCGAGGCTTCGGAGTCTTGGTGCTTCTACTATGGCGACTATTACAACCCTGGTGTGGCTGATGATTTCTACCTCTTCTTCTCTGACTTAGGTGTTGATGCTGATGGTTATGAGGTGGCAAATGGCACATACTATCGTTTCGATGTCTATACTACGCCTATCGACAAGGCTAATGGCATTGCACTCCCATACGGTATGTACCTAATCGACCCATCGGAGTCGTTGCAGCCTAACTCAATTTCGTATAGCGCATCGTTGTACTATATTATGGATGAGTATGGTGAGGAGATTCTTGATGGTGGTTATATCAACTCTGGCTACCTTTTGGTCGATGAGACTGGTATCCACGGTGAGTTCTCTATCGGAGGTGTTAAGCACGTTATCTCTTACGAGGGTGCAGTTGAGTATATCGATGTGACTGACCAACTTGGAGACGACGAGCCAGGTGATGGTGGCGATGAGCCAGTTGGCGACTACTACTCGACACTTACCTCGGACTATGCTTGTAATTTCGACAACCATACGCTCTACTACGAGTACTATGCCGACTACTATGAGATTGGCTTCCGCAACTGGACATTTGCCCTCATCCCTAACGACTCTGTGGGTGATACCGTGCAGTTCGACATTCTTGCTTCGCCAACAAGCTATCAGGAATTCTTCGGCGACTATACCGTAACTGGAGATATGGGGGCTTTCACCGCTTTGCCAGGAACTATCGAGGCGGGTTATATGTCATATAGTTGGTTCTATACCGAAGATGGAGTGACAATGGCACCATTTGTTGAGGGTACTCTGAGCGTCTCTCCTGCTACGGGAGCCGATGCGAGTGTCACTTTCGAGGTGAAGGATGATAGGGGCAACACCATTACGGGCTCTTGGAGTGGTTCGATGCTTCCTGCTTCGGCACTTCAGTCTACACGTTCAAGTGTTGTGTTCCGTAGTAAGTAGAGCGATAGAGTCTAACCAAAAAGGGTTTACAAGGTTTGCGAGCTGATAAGGCTCGCAAACTTTTTTCTTTGTTTGTTGTAACGATAAGAAAATTATATATATATTTGTGCAAATTATGCGTCAATCTATGAGATTGGCTAATTGGTGTGAGACAAAATCAGAATTATAAATAAAAAAAGAGTAAAATTTATGAAAAAATTGTTCTATTTGTTGCTTGCATTGCCAATGATGCTTGCAGCGTGTGAGAAGGCTCCTGTGAACGAGCCAACAGGCCCAAACACCCCAGATGGTCCAGATGGTCCAGACGCACCAGTGGTTGAGGAGCCTAAATTAACCCTTACCTCTGAGGCTACGTTGGAGTTCTCTGAAGAGGGTGGCGAGGGTGTTATCACCTACACCTTGGAGAATAAGAAGGAGGATGTTGAGTTGAGTGCCACTTGCGAGGCTGATTGGGTTAGCGCACCAGTAGTGGGCGAGACTATCACCTTCACCGTTAGTGCTAACGAGGGCGAGGCACGCCAGACAAAGGTTGTTGTTTCGTACGAGACACAGTCGTTCGAGGTGGCTATTGCTCAGACGGCTGCGGCTGAAACCCCTGTTGTGGATTATGAGATGTCGTGGGCACGTCGTGCTGATAGCGCATATTACGGAATGCCAAACAACTACTTCTACTTGACCTTTGGCGATGCTAACGAGACTTTGTATTTTACGTTGGCACTCGTAGGCACTGAGTCTCAGTATATCTTGCAGGCTGGTACTTATAGCACTGTATCTGAGAATCTTTTGCTTCAGGGTACAGAGTTGTTCATCTTCGATGGCGAGAGAATCATTTCATTTACAACAGGTCGTGCTACAGTTACTTATGAGAATGAGATTTATACTTTGGACATCTATCTCACAGGCGATGATAATGTTACATACCACATCACCTACGAGGGTATTATCGAGAAGATGGAAGCAAACATCCCTACTGGTCCCCAGAACTTTGAGCCAGTGGCTGTTGAGGCCGTTGTCTTCACCCCAGGTAACTTCGTGTTGAAGTTGTTTGTGGACAACTACTATGCACACGAGTTGGATATGTATGACTTGGCAGGTAAGAGCAGTGACTACTTGTCAGAGGGACGTTATGTGCTTGGTGCTGATGACGAGTTGCAGTATATCAGTGAGTGGGCGCAGTATAGCATCGGTAATGGTCAGTACACCGTAATCACCGCTGCCGAGATTGAGATTACCCACCACTCAAACAACACCTCTCGTATCCAGGGCTTCATAGAGTCGGAGTTGGGTCACCACATCGATTTCGATTGGAATGGTCCAGTCTTGGGCTTTGATCTCACGGGTTATGAGACTCCTGAGGCTCTCAAGAATCTCAACTTCGAGGCAACCTATTTGAGTGGCGAGCTATATACATCGAGCCAGTTGGGTGGTTTAGCACCTAACAACTACTACTTCACCCTCTCTGACGCTGTGATCGATAGAAATAACCCTGTGCCAAACTCAACCTATTTCTATTTCGACCTCTACTCAGACACCTTGACCGAGGATAATACTATCCCATACGGAACATATCCTGTGGATGTAACCTCTTCTTGGCAGGCTGGCACCGTTAGCCTTGGTAAGACATACGGCTTTAAGATTAACTCTTCGGGTACGGACTATGCTGCACGCTACCTCTATACCGATGGCGTTGTGGTAGTTAGCGAGAATAAGATCGAGGCTGAGTTCACCACCGAGCAGGGTACTACAGTTACCGTTACCTACGAGGGCGACTTGGCTATTACCCCTTACGACTCTGGTGACGATGACGATGATCAGGGCTCAGACTCAAATATCACCACCGATGCGACATTCAATTGCACTAACGTAACAATGTCGGCAAACTATTATGGTGATTACTACACCCCTGATACCGACAACTATACCGTGCGCCTCTACGAGGATCCTAATATGCTAAGCGGTGTATTTATCCAGTTGGAGCTCCTTGCAGATCCTACTGCTGATGACTGGGCATTGACCTACCACGCATTGCAGGATAACTCATTCTCTAATCCAGAGGACTATGTAAACTCGTTCATCCGTGGCTATATTCAGGATGGCTATACCTACGCATCTTGGTATGGTGTGCTTAACGGAAATGGTGGCTTCAGCTATGAGTTTGCTCCTCTCTATGGTGGTACTGTTGATGTCGTTAAGAATGATGATGGCTCACGCACATTCATCTTCGATTGTACCGATGATGCAGGCGTGAAGATCACGGGCACTATGACAACAATGGCTGCAACCCCTGCTGCGATGATGTCTGCTAAGGGTGGTAATAAGGCTATGTATAGCATCCCACAGAGCCTTGTTGTACGTTAATAAGTTACTGATATAATGAGAATTAATTTATGAAAAAGTTATTTTATCTCTTGGTGCTCCCATTGCTCTTTGTAGCTTGTGAGTCAGGAAATACTACCGATGCTCCTGTGAGCCTTACACTTACCTCTGATGCCTCTATGATGTTTGAGGCTGAGGGTGGCCAGGGTGTTATCACCTACACTTTGACTGCTGAGCAGAACGCGTTGCCAAGTGCAACCAGCGAGGCAGAGTGGATTAAGAATATCGTAGTAGGCCAGACCATCACCTTTGACGTTGAGGCAAACGAGGGTGAGGATCGTCAAGCAAAGATTGAGGTTGCTTACTCTACCGAGTCTTTCGAGGTTACCGTACGTCAGGCTAAGGCCGAGGTCGTTATCCCAACGGTGGAGCTTGTAGCAAACAACCTCCTTGGCTCCTTCTATTCGGCAGAGATGATGGGCACGGATGCAAACCTCTATGCTCTGCTCTTGTCGGATGCAGACCTCTCTATCGAGACTGTTACACCTAATGCCTTCTACTTCTATTTCGATCTCTATTCGGATGAGGTGAATGCCGATTGCACCATCCCTGAGGGTACTTATCATTTCGACCGTCTATCTACAAAGAGGACAGGAACTATCGATGCTGAGAACTCGTTGGGCTTTACTGTAAATAGCGCTGGTGACGATTTCGAGGAGTCCTTTATCTACCACGACGCAACCGTTGTAGTTACCAAGGATAAGATTGTGGCTGAGGTGGTTTTGGCTGACGAGAGTAAGATTGTTATTACCTATGAGGGTAGTCTTGCCACAGTGCCAGGAGAGTTCCAGGCAGAATCTACCCTCACCGACGACCTCGTAATCAATCTTGAGAACACGATGATCGCAGCAGAAAACTATGAAGATTACTATGGCACTGCTGAGGCTGACAATTGGTATGTTCAGGTTGCTACCACAGATGGTAATCCTGTTATCAGGTGTTTCTTCCTTGATTTCTTGGCCGATATCAATTATGGTGGCTGGGATGTGAACTACCACGCTCTTGCCGACTACGACTTGTATGACTCTCAGAAGTATATCAACTCTTTCATCCCAGGCTATGTTGATGAGGAGGGCTATATTGCTGGTAGCTGGTACGTTGAGATGGATGCAAATAACAATATCGCAGGCGATGTAGCACCACTCTATCGTGGCGATATAGAGGTTAAGTTTGGTGGTAACGATACAGTAGAGATCACCCTTGACTGTCTGGATGATGCTGGTAATGCCATTACAGGTACAATCACTGGCACTATCTAATAGAGAAACGTGTAGCAGAGAGCGCTACTAATAAGGCATTTGCTCTTTGCAATAGGGTAGGGGCGTGTTCAGAATAGTCTGAGCGCGCCCTTTCTGTGCCCTGTGTTGCTAAAAATATGTAATATTTTCTTCCTAATTACATTATTTGTTGTATATTTGTGTCATCTTAGATAATTAATTTCAAAAACATAGGAGAGATGAAAAAACTATTTATTCTTTTCGCATTTATAGCAACTCTTTCGGTTGCTTGTGAGGAGACCCCAGAGCCAGCGGCTACACCAGCTATTGAGTTTACATCGGATTCTACCTTGGAGTTTCTTGCTGAGGGCGGTACTCAGGAGGTTAGCTTCCGTATCGAGTATGGTGATGGTAGCATTGCTGCTGTAAGAAAGAGCGTGGATTGGCTAACAGCAACCATCGATGGCGACAAGGTTGTTATTACCGTTTCGGCTAACCCAACCGAGAAGGCTCGTAAGACTACCGTTAAGTTGGTTTACTCTAATGCTTCGGAGCTAATCACCATTAGCCAGGAGGGTGCTATCTGCGACGTTAATTTCGAGGCAGCTCGTTTCGAGGGTATCTATCTCGGAACTCAGGAGTCTGATGTTCCTAATTACTTCGTTATCCTCTCGGATATCGGTGTCGCAAAAGATGGTTCTGCTAAGGCCTCTGGTACATACTACTACTTCGACTTCTATATCGATCAGGAGTGTGAGGATGAGGTTGTAGTGCTCCCTAATGGCGTTTATACTTTCGATCAGGAGGATACCTTTGCTGCTGGAACTTTCAGCGATGCTGGTAGCTGGTTCTGCAAGGTGAAAGCAGATGGTAGCGACTACCTCAAGGCTGCAAGTTACCAGAGTGCTACAGTAACAGTTACAGATGATAGCTTCTACGCAGAGATCGTCTTCCCTGATGGTGCAAAACATATCGTAACCTATTCAGGTGAGCTTATCGTTGATGTAGGCTATATCAACTCTACCTTCTTTGAGGATTATACCTTCGATGTGAAGAACGCTGAGATTACTGCTAAGTATTTCGGCCTTAACACTGAGGCGGGCAAGCATCAGTGGTTTATCGAGGCCGTTAAGGGTAGCGACTACTTCTGCATCGAGTTGTTCAATAACGATGCCACCACTTGCTGTGGTCTCTACGCAGAGTACAATCCAGACTATGCTGGAGACTATAACGACAAGTTTATCCCAGGTATGTTGGGCGAGAATAGCTTGATTGGTACTTGGTATGCTTCGCTCACAAATGGCGTTATCAAGGGCGAGAAGTTGGCTCCTATGATGAGTGGTATCCTTCGTATTACAGAGGCTGAGGGTGTTACTACCATCGAGTACAACTGTGTGGATGACGCTGGTAACGAGATGGTTGGTACTGTAGCGGGAGAGATGACAATTATGAATGTCAATGAGCAGTAGACTTAGAAAAATTACAAAACAAATATTCTAAACACTAAACATTATGAAACTTAGAAATCTTTTCTACGCATTGCTTGCAGTACCTATGGTATTTGTAGCTTGCGACGAGGCTCCAGTTGAAGAGCCTAATGGCCCTAACAACCCTGGTGGTGACGACCAGAAAGAGGCTGTCTTGACACTCACATCTGAGGCAACTATGGAGTTTACTGCAGCAGGTGGCGAGGGTGAGATCACCTTCACTTTGGAGAATGCCGAGGAGAATGCAAAGGTAGATGTATCGTGTGACTCTATCTGGGTATTGGTTAATGACCCAGCCGAGAGCGTTACCTTTACTGTTGAGGCAAACGACGGTGAGGCTCGTGAGGCTAAGGTTACGGTATCTTACAAGACTAAGTCTTTCGAGGTTACTGTGATGCAGGCGGCTAAGGGTGAGGATCCAAAGCCAGCTGTTCCAGAGCTTATTCGCACTTCTGAGGAGGTTATGAACTTCGACTGCACCATGCAGGAGGGTATCATCACCTACACTTTGGCTAATCCTATCCAGGGCCAGGCGGTGAAGGCTAAGGCAAATGTTGATTGGATCTCAAGCTTTATCGTTCGCGATTCAGAGATCTCATTCGTTGTTGCTGCTAATGCAGGTGAGGCTCGTGAGGGTAAGATCACTGTAGAGTATGGTATCTTGAACTTCGAGGTTGCTGTTAAGCAGTCAGAGTATGTTGTTCCAGCTCCAGTAATCGTGCTTTCACAGAACTCTATGGAGTTTGCTCCAGAGGGTGGCGATTGCTCGATCACCTACACTATCGAGAACCCTGTTGAGGGTGTGGAGCTTGCAGTGTCTGAGGATGCTGATTGGATTTCAGATGCTGTTGCTTTGGATGGTCAGTTCTACTGCTATGTTGCTGCTAATGAGACTTCTGCTATGCGTGAGGCTACTATCACCTTCACTTATGGTGATGTTACTAAGGAGTTCACCGTGAAGCAGCTCTTCGCAGGCTTTGATCCAAATATGGAGTATGTAGTATTCGGTGGCGAGAAGGGTATTGTCGATGCTTGGGCAGAACTTGGCGATGCTGGTAAGAAGTGGACACTCGTATTCGTTGAGTTCGATAGCACCCTTGGTGAGATGCAGACATTCATCGCTCTCAACCTCCCAGAGGCTAACACTCGTCGTCCAGAGTCTGGTACCTACTCAGTAGCAAATGGTGGTATTCTTCTTAACTCAGAGCGTAATAATAGCAATTCATCATACCGTAGAAATTGCTCTTTAGCAACAGATATCACTGACGCTACCTTTGAGGTAACTATCGATACACGTCGTGAGGCTATCGTTGTTGAGGGTACTTTCCAGGCTGGTAACACTATCGTATCGCTTAAGTATGCTGGTGCTATGCGTGGTATGGACCTCGCTGAGGACACAGGTTCTTCACACTACACAGAGTGGAAGGCACTTAATAAGGGTTATCAGAATGATGAGGAGTGTATCGCTACTGCAAAGTCTCAGGATGGTAAGTTGGAGATTATGTTCGACATCTGGCACACAGGCGGATCGAAGATTATCCCAGAGGGTACTTACAACGTAACTGCTCCTCCTTATAATGGAGATTTGTTGGCAGAGACATCAAAGATTACCTATAATGGAGTTCCTGCATACCTTTATGTAGAGAACGGTGGTTCTGGTTATGTTACAGTAGAGCACATCTCTGGTGGTTACAAGTTTACATTTGAGCTTACTGACGAGTTGGGCCGTACATTCACTGGCGTAATCGAGCGTGAGCTTAAGTATGGTGAGAATCCAGCATAATTAGGATTATAACACAACCCTATATGAAAGAAGGGCGTGTCCAGCGGACACGCCCTTCATCTTTGTATCAAGCCAAGGGATTACATCACGATATTGATAATCTTACCCTTGACCACGATAATCTTCTTTGGTTGCTTACCCTCAAGCCACTTCTGAGCACCCTCGGTAGTGACGATATCTTGTGCGATATCATCCTGCGACATATCCAAGGCGTACTCCTGCTTGAAGCGCAACTTGCCGTTGATCATCACAGGGTACTCGAATGAGTTCTCCACCAAGTAGTCGGCATTGTACTTAGGGAATGGTGCATCACAAACGGTGGTCTCGTGACCCAAGGCGTGCCATAGCTCCTCGGCAATATGAGGTGCGAATGGTGCGATAAGGGCTGTCAGAGGCTCCAATATCTCGCGCTTAGAGCAGTCGCCAAGCTCGTTCAAGCAGATCATGAAGGCTGCTACAGAGGTGTTGAATGAGAAATTCTCGATATCCTCGCCAATCTTCTTGATGGTCTTGTGCAAGGTCTTCAACTCGGCAGGTGTAGCCTTCTCGTCGTTTACGAGGAACTTGCCATCGCGGTTGTAGAACTTAGCCCAGAGACGGCGCAAGAACTTGTGAACACCATCGATACCGTTGGTATCCCAAGGCTTTGACTGCTCCAAAGGACCGAGGAACATCTCGTACATACGCAATGTATCGGCACCGTATGCATCGACGATATAGTCGGGATTTACCACGTTGAACATCGACTTCGACATCTTCTCGATAGCCCAGCCACAGATATATTTGCCATCCTCCAAGATAAACTCTGCATCCTTGAACTCTGGACGCCACTGGCGGAATGCCTCAAGGTCGAGGATGTCGTTCTTCACGATGTTTACGTCTACGTGAATCTCCTGCGTATCGTACTCCTTCTTAAGGCCGAGTGATACGAACTTGTTGGTGCCCACAATGCGGTACACGAAGTTCGAGCGACCCTGAATCATACCCTGGTTTACCAACTTCTTGAATGGCTCCGATTCGCAGATGTAGCCCAAGTCGTAGAGGAACATATTCCAGAAGCGTGAGTACATCAAGTGGCCCGTAGCATGCTCGATACCACCAACGTAGAGATCCACGTTGCGCCAGTAGTCGTTAGCCTCCTTGCTCACCAAGCCCTTGTTGTTGCGTGGATCCATATAGCGGAGGAAGTAGGCCGAAGAGCCCGCAAAGCCAGGCATTGTAGAGAGTTCGTATGGGTAGCCCTCGGCAGTATGCCATGCCTCAACACGTGCCAATGGTGGCTCACCCTCCTCGGTAGGACCGAAGTTCTCGATAGGAGGCAATGCCAATGGCAACTCCTCATCCTTCACGCGGTAGGCAACATCGCCCTTATAATAGATAGGGAATGGCTCACCCCAGTAGCGCTGACGTGAGAAGATAGCATCGCGCAAGCGGTAGTTCACAAGGCGCTTACCCAAACCGCGATTCTCTACCTCCTTGAACATAAAGTCGATAGCCTCCTTAACATCCATACCGTTGATGATGTCGGAGTTGATGAGTTTGCCCTCCTTGGCGTCGTACGACTCCTTCTCAATGTCGCCACCCTCAACAACGGGGATGATATCCAAGCCGAAGTGACGAGCGAAGGCGTAGTCACGAGAGTCGTGTGCTGGAACAGCCATAATAGCTCCAGTACCATAGCCCGAAAGTACGTAGTCCGAGATATAGATTGGAATAGCATTGCCAGTGAATGGGTTGATGGCGAAAGAGCCAGTCTTTACACCACTTACGCGCTTAGTGTCGGCGATACGCTCACGCTCCGAACGACGCTTAGTCTCAGCGATATAGGCCTCCACAGCCTCGCGGTTATCCTCTGTAGTAAGTTCTGCAACCCACTCGTGCTCAGGCGCAATAACCATAAAGGTAACGCCATAGATGGTGTCGGGACGTGTGGTGAAGATCTCCAACTTGCGGTCGGAACCCGCCACGTCGAAGAATACCTGAGCACCTACCGAGCGACCAATCCAGTTGCGCTGAATCTCCTTCAACGACTCGCTCCACTCCAACTTCTCAAGGCCGTCGAGCATACGCTGTGCATAGGCCGTAACGCGCAACAGCCACTGCTTCATACGCTTCTGCTCCACAGGGTGACCACCACGAACTGAGAGACCCTCCTTAACCTCGTCGTTAGCCAATACAGTGCCCAACGCTGGACACCAGTTTACCATAGTGTCGGCACGGAAGGCGAGGCGGTAGTTCTGAAGTACCTGCTCACGCTCCTCCTCGGTCATTGCACACCACTCGGCAGCGGTGAAGTCGAGGGCGTTAGTCTGTGCAGCGTCCAAACCCTCGGTACCGTTCTCCTCGAAGTATGCTACAAGGGCGGTGATAGGCTCAGCCTTCTGGCTCTTGTTGTTGTACCAGTGGTCGAACATCTGGAGGAATGCCCACTGTGTCCAGTGGTAGTACTCAGCATCGCAGGTGCGTACCTCGCGTGACCAGTCGAACGAGAAACCTATCTTGTCGAGCTGTGAGCGGTAGCGTGCGATATTCTGCTCGGTGGTGATGGCTGGGTGCTGACCTGTCTGGATAGCGTACTGCTCGGCAGGCAAGCCGAAGGCATCGTAACCCATAGGGTGCAACACGTTGAAGCCCGACTGACGCTTATAGCGTGAATATATGTCGGATGCAATATATCCGAGTGGGTGGCCTACGTGGAGTCCCGCTCCCGAAGGGTAGGGGAACATATCCAAAACGTAGAACTTTGGGCGTGAAGGGTCTACATCTACTCGGTAGGTACCCTCCTCCTGCCATCTCTTCTGCCATTTTTGCTCAATGGCTCTGAAATCGTATTCCATAGTTTGTTAGGTTAATTTAATTTATTATCGTCTATATGTTTTTTCTATTCGTCGTCGTCATCAAAGGCCTCGTCACCGAAGTAGAACCCATCCATAAGGGCGTCAATATCTCGGCGCTCCTTCTTCGTGGGGCGACCCGTACCACGGTCGCGGAAGACGAAGATGGTCTCGTGAGGCACGTTGAGTTTGTCTAACTCCTCCTGAGGTGTGCAGTTCAGGCAGTAGAGAGGCACGTTCTTGGCGGGCTGGCGACTCGACACAAGGTCCAGCACCTTATAACTATACGTCACTCGCTCCCTGCGCACCGAAATCATATCGCCCACTTTGACCTCGCGTGAGGGCTTGGCGTAGGCGTCGTTCACCATAACGCGGTTTTGGCGTATGGCGTCGGCAGCGTCGCTTCGGGTCTTGAAGACGCGTACTGCCCAGAGGTATTTATCTAATCGTATGTCGCTCATAGTTATTCCTTTGAAATGGGGGTTGCCGTGCGGCTAATGCTTATAATCATACCTATAGCCAGGGACATAGAGAGTAGCGAAGAGCCTCCGCGTGATATCAGCGGAAGGGTCTGACCCGTCTCAGGGAATAGGTTCACTTGCACAAGTATATGGAGCAGAGCCTGGCACGTTATCAATATGCCGAGTCCTGCGGCCAGCAGTGTCGGGAATGGGGTAGTGCATCGCCTACAAATCTCTATCGAGCGGAAGGTTATCCACAAGTATAACAACATGAGCACGATAGCTGCCACAACACCATACTCCGACGAGAAGAAGGCGAAGGCGTAGTCGCTTTCAGGGTGGATAACTATGGCGCGCGAAGCACTATGTCCTGCACCATCGCCTATGATACCTCCGTCGTGGATAGCAATCATTGCACGGTCGGTATCCGAGAGTTCGTAGACGCGCTCCTTCTTGCCATCGGTGAGGAAGAGCTCCGTAATCCAGGTCTCAAGACGTGTGGAGGCAGTACCTCCACGGCCTATACCCACCAGCGAGAGGGTGGTGAAGAGGAGTGCTGCAGCGGCAACGCCGACGAAGCATACCTTCAAGAGCTCTCTCCAATTCACTCGTCCTATGTATAGCATAAGCATCGACACGATACCGATGATGAGGGCCGACGACACGTGTGCAAAGGCAATGACGCCACACGATATCACCACAGGGCCAAGCAGTGGCCAACTATTCTCCTTTAAGATGCGCATCTGCTCTGCAGAGCGTAGTTTGAACGATGTGGGGAGTAGCTTTATGCGGTCTATATTTCGCTGGCGCGCCTCCATATTGCGAGCAAGCATAAGGATAGTGCTAATCTTCAGCAACTCCGAGGGCTGTATCTTTACGGGGCCAATGGCTATCCAACGTGCTGCACCATTGGTGGACTCTCCGAAGAAGTAGGTCGCAAGGGTGAGACCGACACATATCCAAAAGACCCAAGGGGTGATCTTATTATAGAAGGTGTGGTTTATCTTGTGGGTAATGAATACTACGGGCAACGAGGCTACCATAATCAACATTATCTGCATACGGAGCGACTCGGTAGAGGTCATCGACGAGGTGACGTCGTAGACCATCTTGGCTGTCGATGAGTAGACGACAAGGATGCTCACGACGATAAGCACAGCGTAGATTATCCACATTGTGCGATCTCCCTCCAATATGGGGGTGCGGTTCAGAGCCTCGGTAGTATCCGCTTGTGACGAGTTGTTTTGCTTAATCATAGATTACTGCTCCAATATGTTGGTTGCTACCCACTCCTTGAATTTACGACCTCTATCCTCGTAGTTCTTGAAGAGATCGAAGCTCGCACAGGCAGGCGAAAGAAGTACCGTATCTCCAGGGGTTGCCTCCTTCGCTGCTGTTGCCATAGCCTCCTCGAAGGTGTTGCAGTCGTGGATTACAGGAACGATGCCTGCGAACTCTCGCTTTAGTTTGGCATTATCCACGCCCATACAAATCAGGGCCTTAACCTTGCGACGAGCGAACTCCTTGAGAGGGGTGTAGTCGTTACCCTTGTCGGTACCACCAGCTATCCACACCGTTGGGCGCTTCATACTCTCCAAGGCATACCATACAGAGTCTACGTTGGTAGCCTTCGAGTCATTCACCCACTCGATGTCGTTCTGCTTACCCGCAGGCTCAAGACGATGCTCCACGGGTGAGAAGTCGTAGATAGAGCGCTTGATAGACTTCGGAGGTATGCCCGCAGCCAAGGTCGCCAAGGCCGCTGCCATAGCGTTGTAGATGTTGTGCATACCCTCAATCTTCATCTTGCGTGTATCGATAGTGACACTCTTTTGGCCTACCGTAGCGGTGAAGGTGTGGCCCTCAAGGATGGCATCACCATCGCCACTCGCAATGGCTGTGTTGATGGCGAAGGGCAACTGACGTGCGCGAAGGTTGTCGTCCATCTCCGAGAGCATCTGCTGTGTAGTGTCGTCGTCGGCAGAGTAGATGAAGCAATCGTCCGTAGTCTGATTCTGCGTGATGCGCATCTTCGAGCGGGCGTAGTTCTCCAATTTATAGTCGTAGCGGTCGAGGTGGTCGGGAGTGATGTTCATCAATACGCCGATGTCGGCGCGGAACTTGAAGCAACCGTCCAACTGGAAGGAGCTAAGCTCCAAGACGTGCCAGAAGTACTTCTCCGTGGCGATGGAGTAGGCGAAGCTCTCGCCGATGTTGCCACCGAGCGATACCTTGCGACCAGCGTCGCTCATAATCTTGTAGATGAGTGATGTGGTGGTCGTCTTACCATTCGAGCCAGTGATGCAGATGGTCTTTGCCACACCCTTGTAACGGGCTGCGAACTCTATCTCCGAGATTACGGGGATGCCACGCTCAAGAATCTTCTGCACGATAGGGGCCTTGTCGGGGATGCCAGGGGATTTAATCACCTCGTTAGCATCCAAGATGCGCTCCTCGGTGTGCTGTCCCTCCTCATACTCCACGTTCCACTCGTCGAGACGCTCACGGAACTTAGGGGCTATCTTGCCCATATCCGAGAGGAAGACATCGAAACCCTTCTTCTTGGCAAGGATTGCTGAGCCGTAGCCAGAGATGCCACCACCTAAAACTGCTATCTTTCGTTTCATATATACTCTTCTGTTAATGTTGTTACTGAATCTTAAGTGTTACAAGTGTGAGTGCCGCAAGGAGCAATGAGATGATGATGAAGCGGATGGTAATCTTATTCTCGTACTTCGAAATCTCGCACTCCACAATCTTATCCTTCGAGGTGTCGATGCCCAAGGTCGCACGCTTCTGGTAGTGGTGGTGCAGGGGTGACATCAGCAGGATGCGCCTACCCTCGCCATACTTTCTCTTCGTATATTTGAAGTAGCCGACTTGAACCATTACCGAGAGTGCCTCGACTAAGAAGATACCGCAGAGCAGTGGAAGAAGCAACTCCTTGCGGATGCACAGAGCAAAGACTGCGATGATGCCACCGATGGTCAAGGAACCAGTATCGCCCATAAATATCTGAGCTGGAAAGGCGTTGTACCATAAAAATCCGATGAGAGCACCTGCGAAGGCCGCTGCGAAGACTATCAACTCACCACTATTCGGGATATACATAATGTTGAGGTAGTCCGAGTAGATGATGTGTCCCGATAGGTATGCCAAGATGCCCAGTACCAGGACTATAGGCACCGAGACTCCCGTGAGCAATCCATCGAGGCCATCCGTGAGGTTTGCACCATTTGAGACGGCCGTGATTACGAAGATGGCGACAATCATATAGAGAATCCACGCGGCAATGTCGTTACCACCAGTGAGTACCTTATAGTCGAGCATCGTATCTTTGAGGAAGGGGATAGATGTCTTTGTGGTCTTCTCTGGAATGGTGCTAATAATTTGCTTATCGACATAGCTACTTACTACGTCGCCCGTCTGAATGTCGGTGATATGATACTGCTTGGTCTCGAAGATCTTCTCGTGGATAACGATATCTTCAGATGCCCACATAGTCGTACCTACGATGATACCTAAGCCCACCTGACCGACAATCTTGAAGCGACCCTTGAGACCATCCTTGTTGTGGCGGAAGACCTTGATGTAGTCGTCCAAACCACCGATGAAGCCGAGCCATATTGTAGAGATGAGCATCAATTGGATATAGACGTTGTTGAGGTCGCCAAATAGAAGTACGGGGAGCAACACCGCTAAGATGATGATGATACCTCCCATCGTTGGAGTACCCCTCTTGCTAAGTTGGCCCACAAGGCCGAGATCACGAATCTCCTCGCCAATCTGCTTGTTCTTGAGAAAGGTGATTATACGCTTGCCAAAGAATATGGAGATGAGCAACGAGAGTATTATCGCTGCTGCCGAGCGGAACGAGATATACTCGACTATGCGCATACCTGGCCAGTCGGTGGTGTTGTTGAGATGCTCAAAAAGTTTGTAAATCATAGTAGTCTATTGTTCTATGGTGGGTTATCTGTTGTTGTGTGTCTGGTTGAAGGCGTTGCGTACCTCCTCGCGGTCGTCGAAATGGTGCTTCTCGGTGCCGATAATCTGGTAATCCTCGTGACCCTTGCCTGCGACAAGGATTATATCTTTGGGTTGTGCCAACATCGTAGCGGTGTGTATCGCCTCACGACGGTCGGTTATGCGTAGCCAGTTTTTGGCTCCCTCCACGCCCTGTACCATATCGTCGAGGATGGCCTCGGCAGACTCTGTGCGAGGGTTGTCGGATGTGAAGATTGCCGTTGTGGCATACTTCGTTGCTATGGCTGCCATCTCTGGACGCTTCGTCTTGTCGCGGTCACCTCCACAACCACATACGACTATGAGGCGTTGCTGATCTTGACGCACCTCCTCTATTGTCTGAAGCACATTCTCCAAGGCATCAGGCGTGTGAGCATAATCCACAATGGCCATCGTCTGGTCATCGGCAACGATGGTCTCGAAACGACCTGCCACGGGGGTAAGTTGCGAGAGGGTGGTTAGTACCTCAAGTCTGTCGATCCCCAAGAGTGTCGCTGCGGCATATACGGTGGTTAGGTTGTAGGCATTGAAACGACCCGTGAACTTCACCCATAACTCCTGACCGTCGATAAGGAGTAGCATACCGTCGGGGTGCATCTCCACAATCTTTGTGCGGTAGTCGGCCATCGAGCGAAGAGAGAGGCGGTAGCCCTTCGCCTTGCAGTTCTGGAGCATCACCTCGCCATTGCGGTCGTCGCCATTTACCACGGCCCAAGCCCCCTTGTCGAGGCGGTCGAAAAATGACTTCTTGGCATTGATATACTCCTTGTATGTGCCGTGGTAGTCGAGGTGGTCGTGGGTAAGGTTTGTGAAGAGTGCGCCCACGAAGTGCAGACCCTCGATGCGGTGCTGTGCTGCGGCGTGTGACGACACCTCCATAAAGCAGTAGTCGCAACCCTCATCCACCATCTGGCGCATCATCTGGTTGAGACGAATTGCGTCGGGGGTGGTGTGTGTCGAGGCTATGCTACGCTGGCCAATGCGGTAGATAACCGTCGAGATAAGTCCCGCCTTGTAGCCCATCGCCATAAACATGTCGTAGAGGAGTGTCGCCGTGGTGGTCTTGCCGTTGGTGCCAGTGACACCCACAAGGCGCAACTCCTTCGAAGGGTTGTCGTAGAATGTCGAGGCTATGTGTGCCATAGCGATATTGCTATCCTCTACAACGACATAGCAGACCGCATCGTTGAGTTGCTGGGGTAGTTGCTCACACACGATGGCGGTAGCACCTCGCTCTATGGCCGAGGCGATGTAGTTGTGACCATCGCTCTGTGTGCCACGCACAGCGAAGAAGAGGGCGCCTCTCTCCACACTACGAGAGTCGTAGGTGAGTGATACAACCTCAGCGTTATGGTTGTTGTGTATCTCTATTGCTCGAACATTGGCGAGCAGTAAGTTCAGTTGTTTCATATCTGTTTGTGCTATATGTTTCTATCTCTCTAAGATGAGATGAATCTTCATATTTGGGGTTGCTTTTCGTCCTGCAGGTATATCCTGACTCTTGACCCTGCCACTACCTGTGTGTGTTACGGTCAGTCCCGCACGCTCCAAGAGGTAGAGGGCGTCGGTGAGACCCATCCCCTTGACATTTGGCACTACGCCACTCTCAATATCTATGCTACTGAGGGTCGCCTTGCCACTCTCGTCGATAGAGACGTTGCTCCACTTGTCGCCAGCCTCCTTGCTATCGCACTCGGGCGTAAGTTCTGTGATGCACTCCACCGAGGCAGTCTCTCCGGGCTTGATGTTCACGGGCGAGTACTTCACCTCTGGCTCCTCAACCAACGAGTGCAGTGAGTGGTCGGTGGAATAGAGGTACTCCATAATGGCTGATGCCACTGGGCCTGCAAGGTCGATACCGTAGTATACACTATTCGAGGGGGTCACCTGCTTACACACTCCTACGAGGATGGTATATTGTGGGTCCTCCTGAGGGAGTGTGCAGACGATTGAGCCATAGTAATATTTGTCCTCCTTGAAGTTCATACCGTTGCTCATCTGTACCTTGTCCTTGTCGCTCTCCGAGATGAAGGTGGACCAAACCTGTGCCGTACCCGTCTTGCAACCGAATGGTGTAGCAAGACCCCTAAAAATATTCTTGGTCTGGTGGGATGCTGCAGCAAGGCAGCTGTCGAGTTGTGCCAAGGTGCTCTTCGAACACATACGGTCTACGAGGGTTACTACGGGCATACGCTCCAAGACCTCGCCGTCGCGCTCTATGCGGTCCACGAGTCGTGGGGCGACCATACGGCCCTCATTTGCTACGCCATTATAGAGCGCAAGCATATGGATTGGAGGTAACTCAACCTCATAGCCGTATGCCATACGAGGAAGGCGGATTCCTGCACCACCGCCAGGCTTCCAATCGGGACTATCGGCCATAGGGAGCAATCCCACGCGCTCGCCATAGGCTTCCAGACCGACAAAGTCGTTGAAGCGGAGGCTGGCCAAGAAGTCGGTATATCGCTTAGGGTCATCCTTGAAGGCGTTGTAGATACCCTTGGCGAAGTAGACATTCGAGGAGTGGGCAAAGGCATTTTTCAATGATACATAACCATCGCTCTCAGCGCCTGCCACATCGTGGGTATCTTCCACATCCACAGCTCCAATCCTTACGGAATTACGAGGCTTCGAGTGCTCGGTATTAATCATAGAGTTGAGGTCGAAGTCGGCCAACTCCAAGAGTGCCATTGCTGAGGTTAGTTTCATCGTCGAGCCGGGGCAGATACGGGTCTTGAGGGCGTGGTTGAAGACCCTCTCGCTATAGGTTGTGCCACGCTCCTTCGTAGCACCGAGGCTCACCATACATAGCACGTTACCAGTCTTTACCTCCATAGCTATTGCCACACCAAACGATGCGTCGTAGCGTCGTAGTGCCGAGTCGAGACGCTCGTGGGCCACACGCTGTAGACCTGCATCAAGGGTGGTGATGACATTAGCTCCATTGACGACATCCACATTTTCGCTATCATCAACTCTCGACCAGAAGCCGTGGGCTATCCACTGCTCCTTGTACTTACCATTGCTACCTGCCAGCCAGTCGTTGTACATAAGCTCGATACCCGTTCCAGCGACCTCCTTGTCGTTTACGACGATGGTGCCGTAGCGACCGATGGTCTGTCGGGCGATATCTCCTGAAGGGTAGAGGCGCTTATCCTGGGCCTGGGAGCTAAATACGTAACCCATATTACCATTGAAGATGGGGTAGGTACGCTTCATCATATTCCACTCGTCGATGGTGATGGTGCGTGGCATAATCTGGAATGAGCGCTTTTTCGTACCCTCACGTGTTCGCTCCGAGAGTAGTATGCGGCGATACTCCGAGGCAGGGATATATTTGTAGTTGTTCTGCTCGGCATCGGCCTGGTTGAAGTGCGCAGCGAGGAGTTTTGAGAGTGAATCAACATTTTTTTGGTATGCCTTCTCCTCGGCATCCACCATACCCTCCGAGCCGAAGTCGAGGAATACGTTGTAGCGAAGGCTCGATATGGCCAGAGGCTCTCCGTCGCGCGAGAAGATTGTGCCACGGTGTGCCTCAACATCCGTGAAGTGGTAGATGCCATCGTTCATAACCTCGGCATTGTGTCGCACCGAGGGGCTGATGAAGATAATCCACGCCAGTCGTGCGATGATGCAGAGTGCGCTTATGATGAATATAACGTACAACGACTTGATGCGCGAGACGATATCGTGGCGCAGGGTACGTGGTCGAGTCGTACTGCTCTTTATGTCGTGTTTGCTGTTTGCCATCCTACTTATCCAATAATCGACTCTCTTTGGTGAGGTCTATTAATTTTATGCCGTGCTGTTCTAAGCGTTTTGTCACTACGCTCTTCGACGAGAGGCTGTAGCGCTCCTCCTCCTTAAGTACCGAGCGCTCGTGGAGTACCGAGGCATACTGCTCTCGTTGGCGGTACTCACGGTTGGCGTTGAGCGACATAAACGTCAGGAAGATACTCAAGAAGCACATTATAGCGATGGTGACGAAGTAGCGGAACGAGAGGGTGCTATCGGTAAGCATTCGTCCCGATGTGAACATCATCCACGCCGTATTAGTGTCGGTGTTGTGTGTCTCGTTCTCATCGGCAAAGGGGATCTCCTCCTCGTCCTCCTCTGATGGGATAGGCTCTTGGTTATCCTCCTCGTCGATGATTATGACTTCGCGCTTGATGCGCTCGTCATCGTATGGGGTGTAGTTGTCGTCGTATTGCGATGTCATAGTTGTAAGGGTTGTTTATTCCATCCTCTCGGCTACTCGCAACTTGGCACTGCGTGAGCGAGGGTTGAGGTTTATCTCCTCGTCCGAAGGGACTATAGCCTTGCGGGTGATTAGTTTGAATGGGGTGGTGGCGCGACCAAAGAAGTCCTTCTCTACAATACCCTCGCTATTGCCACTACGCATAAAGTTCTTCACTATGCGGTCTTCGAGCGAGTGGTACGACATCACCACCAAGCGACCCTCTGGGTTAAGGAGTTTGAGACTCTGCTCCATCGCCATCTTGAGGGCCTCAATCTCGCCATTGAGCTCTATGCGGAGCGCCTGGAAGAGTTTTGTGAGGAACTTAGACTCATCTTTTGGGGGAGTGCAGGGTTTTACTGCCTCCACGAGGTCTGCCGTGGTGGTTATGGCACGCTCATTGCGAAAGCGCTCGATGCAGTTCGCTATCTTCCACGTCGTGTCCAACTCGCCATACTCGGCAAATATCTTGGATAGTGCCTCATTCGAGTAGGTATTCACGATGTCGGCAGCGGTACGGCCTGCACGGGTGTTCATTCTCATATCCAGGAGTGCTTCGCCACGGAAAGAGAAGCCTCGGTGCTTGGCGTCGAAGTGGTGCGACGATACGCCCAGGTCGGCAAGGATGCCATCGACACGCTCCACACCACGCAAGCGTAGTGCTCCGCGCACGAAGCGGAAGTTCGAGGCGACAAAGGTGTGTCGCTCATCCTTGGGGGCGTTGGCCTCGGCATCGGGGTCTTGGTCGAGGGAGTAGAGGTGTCCCTTAGGGCCGAGATGCTTCAGTATTTCGCGAGTGTGTCCGCCGCCACCCATAGTGAGGTCTACGTAGACGCCATCGGGCTTGATATTGAGGGCTGTGATACACTCCTCAAGCATTACGGGGATATGGTATGTTTCGATGCTCATTCTATCGGTTTTTACTTAAGTAAAAAAATAACGCGACAAAGTTACTAATTTTTCGCTAAAGTAGGACTCTTTATTTTAGAAAAATGGAAGATAAATCTCTTTTAATGATGAACTCTTTGAGCGTAAGAGAGATGTATGAATAGGAAATGAGGTTTAGGTATGGGTTTGGGTCTTTATGAGGAGTTGCAACGAGCCGACCTGTTGTGTCGCTCAACTCGTTGGGATGCAGAGGTCTACGACTTCGATGGCGCGACATCACCACATCTTATGGCCGAGGTGCGCCGACTGCGAGATTTATCGTTTCTGCGTGTTGGCGTGGTGCTAAATGATAGTTGCGGAGTCGATACCTCGGATGTCGATGGCGGGTGTCGCCAGGTGATTGTCTGGGATTGTAGGCGTAGTGCCATTGCTGGAGGTTATCGCTACTCGTTAGGGAGGAGTGTGGAACCCTCGCAACTGGCTATTTCTCGCTACTTTAGACTCTCGCAGAGGTTTATTCAGGAGTATCTGCCTTGTGGTATGGAGCTTGGGCGAACCTTTATTTCACAGGAGTATCAGAAGGGGGCTAATGCCTTGACACTATATACATTAGATACGCTGTGGGAGGGGCTATCTGCCGTGGTTAAGGCTAATAATATTGACTATCTTTTTGGCCGTGTTACACTCTATCCCGCCCTCGGTGTCAGGGCTCGTAACCTGCTTATGGGTTTTATGCGTTTTGCCTATCCTTCGGATGATTCGCTGATGCAGGCACACACCCCTGAACGAGTGGAGATGGCACGCGAAGATTTCGATGAGATTTTTGTGGGAGCGACACCCAAGGATAACTACAGAATTCTGCTTTCGAGGATGCGAGAACTGGATGCCTCGCCTCCGCCAATCATCTCCTCTTATATGCGTCTTTCGCCATCGATGCAGGTCTTCGATAGCTATGCAAATTGGGATTTAGGTGGGGTTGTGGAGACTGCAATTATGCTTAAGGTGAATGATTTCTACGATGAAATCAAAAGAAGATATTTATCATAGTGTAATAATAAGTATAGAGGACTAATCCTTGCGGTTAGTCCTCTATACTTATTATTGATTACTAAGAGTTTAGTAGTTTTCAATAACAGCCTCAAGGTACTGTTTCCAGATAAGTGCTGCGCCACCCAAAATAGCGACATTCTTATCCTGGATACCACTCATCAACAACTTAACCTTGCCCTTGAAAATAGAGAGCTGATTCTCCTCCATATACTTGTGTGTAGGGCGAAGGATGTAGTCGCCAGCATTAGCCAAACCACCGAAGAGGATGATAGCCTCAGGCGATGTAATAGCGGTGAGGTCTGCCAAAGCCAAGCCAAGAACTTTACCTGTGCGCTCGAAGGCCTCCAAAGCGATAGGGTCGTTCTTTGCCGCAGCATCCGAAAGCATCTTTGCCTCGAACTTGTCGTAAGGGATAGAGCGGAGTTCGCTATCGCAGGTCATTGTAGCCATAAGGTCGAAGGCTGTACGCTTGATACCTGTAGCTGAAACATATGCCTCAAGACAACCCTTGCGACCGCAACCACACGCACGACCAGTCTCGCGCGACGCTACTGCGATGTGGCCATACTCGCCAGCGAAGCCGTCGTGGCCATATACCATCTCGCCATTGCAAACGATGCCCGAACCAAGACCTGTGCCGAGGGTGATCATAGCGAAGTCCTTCATACCACGAGCGTTACCGAATACCATCTCGCCAATAGCCGCAGCGTTAGCATCGTTGGTAATCATAATCTTGACACCGCCAAAATATTTGCCAAGGTCATCAACAAAGTTGAATGTGCGGATAGAGTTGGGGCGTGGGTCGTTGGGGTCTTCGAACTTCCAGAGGTTTGCTGGAGTCTCGATGCGACCTGTATGGATGTTTGCATTTGGTGCGCCGATACCGATACCGATAAGGTCGCACTCAGGCTGTGAAAGCACGAGCTCCTTAATCGCGGTTGCCAATGCCTCGATGTATGGTTTATAGTCGTCGAAATGTCTGTATTTGTCGGTCGAGATTTTGCTCTCGGCAACGACATTGCCATCTTCATCTACGAGGCCGAATGCTGTGTTTGTGCCGCCAATATCGATACCTAATGCGAGTTTTTTCATCATAGCTATAAAGATTTTATGAAATTAATTGGTCAAAGTTATCAAAATTATTTTAAACTCTGCAAAAAAAATCTTAATTTTGAGCCATAATTTTAGATAAATAATAGGTTATGGCACATAGCAACCACGAAATATTGCAACTCTTTGAGAGTGCTTTGGCGCAGATGAATACGCCTGAGGAGCCAGAACTCCTCTATTCACCAATCATCTATTCGATGTCGGGAGGTGGCAAGCGTCTCCGCCCTGTACTCCTTCTTATCACGTTGGAGGCCTTTGGTGGTAATATCGACGAAGCGATGCCTGCTGCTATGGCGGTGGAGATATTTCATAACTTCACCTTGCTTCACGACGACATTATGGATAATGCCGATGTGCGCCGAGGTAAGCCCTCGGTCTACGCTAAGTGGGGAGGCAACGTAGCACTCCTTTCGGGCGATGCAATGCTCATTACTGCATACAAACACCTTAACCGCATCTCGGCTTCGGTGTTGCCTCGTGTGATGAATATCTTTAGCGAGATGGCATTGGAGGTGTGCGAGGGTCAGCAGTACGATATGGACTTCGAGTCTATGGAGAAGGTCTCTGTGGTGGACTATATGCAGATGATTGAGCGCAAGACTTCAGCCCTGCTCTCAGGCTCTGCGATGATTGGTGCTACGATGGCTGGGGCCAGCGATGATGATGTCAAGAAGATATACCGCTTTGCTACTGAGTTGGGCTTAGCGTTCCAACTTCAGGACGATGTGTTGGATAGCTATGGCGATGAGAGTCTCGGCAAGAAGATTGGTGGCGATATCTTGGAGGGTAAGCAGACCTTCTTGATGGTGCAGGCTATGAGTCGTGCCGATGCAGCGCAGCGTGAAGTGTTGCGCACTACGCATCTTGCGGAGGAGCTTACCAACGAGCAGAAGATCGCTAAGGTCAAGGCCCTCTACGATGCCTTGGATGTGAAGCATATCGCCGAGCAACAGATTGAGTTGCGTTTCGAGCGAGCGTTGAACATCCTCGATACGCTCTCTATCGACTCGGAGCGTGTAGCGCCACTTGTGGAGTTTGCCCGTAACCTTATGGGACGTAAAAAGTAAAGAGATATGATACGAAGAAAAGATATAGAAATTATGGCTCCCGTAGGCTCGTATGAGTCTTTGAATGCGGCTATTGCTGCTGGAGCCGATTCGGTATATTTTGGTGTTGAGCAGCTCAATATGCGAGCAGCCTCGTCGGTGAATTTCACCCTTGACGACCTCGCAGAGATTGTGCGTGTTGCTCACGCCGCAGGTGTGAAGACCTATCTGACGGTAAATATCGTCATCTACGACGACGAGATGGAGGTTATGCGTCGCATCATTGACAGGGCTAAGGCCGAGGGTATTGATGCTATCATCGCTACCGACTTGGCCGCAATTCTCTATGCTCGTGAGGTTGGTATCGAGGTACATATCTCTACGCAGAGCAATATTTCGAATATCACAGCCGTTAAGTTCTTTGCTCAGTGGGCCGATGTTGTGGTGTTGGCCAGAGAGTTGTCGTTGGAGCAGATTGCCCATATCTCGAAGCAGATTGAGGAGCAGAAGATATGTGGCCCTGCGGGCGAGTTGGTTAAGATTGAGATGTTTGCTCACGGTGCTATGTGTATGTCGATGTCGGGAAAGTGTTACCTCTCGGAGCACGAGTCTCACAATTCGGCTAATAGGGGTGCTTGCCGACAGATTTGTCGTCGTAAGTACACCATCACCGACAAAGAGTCTGGCCATCAATTAGATATCGACGGACAATATGTTCTCTCGCCAAAGGATTTGTGTACTATAGACTTCCTCGACACCTTCATCAATGCGGGCGTTCGAGTCCTCAAGATTGAGGGTCGTGCGCGTGGCGGAGAGTATGTGAAGCGTGTGGTGGAGAGTTATAACGAGGCCCTTATGTTGTTGGAGCGAGGCGAGTTTTGTGCCGAGAGTGTTGCTCCGCTCAAGGAGAAGTTGCGTACGGTCTTCAACCGCGACTTCTGGGGTGGCTACTATGCCGCAAAGACTATGGTCGAGCATAGCCAGCACTATGGCTCTTCGGCAACGCTGAAGAAGGTATATATGGGTAAGGTCACCAACTACTTCAAACGTATTGGCGTTGCGGAGGTCTTGGTCGAGGCTTGCGAGGTATCGGAGGGTGATGCACTGCTCTTTATGGGCGAGAAGACGGGTGTTGTCGAGCAGAGTGCCGATGGCATTATGGTTAAGGAGACTCCCGTAGCTATGGCAAAGCAGGGCGACTATATGTCGCTTAAGACCGTGAGCGAGGTGCGCCGAGGAGATAAGGTCTATAGGGAGGTGCCAAGATAATAAAACGATGAATAACAATAACTTAAAACTATAAAACTATGTTCAGTAAAGAGACTTATATTGGCCGTCGTGCGGAGTTAGCACGTCGCGTAGGTAAGGGTTTGATTCTCCTTCCAGGTAATCCTGAGGTGCCAAACAACTACCCTAATAACACATACTACTTCCGTCAGGACTCTACATTCCGCTACTACTTCGGTTTGGATGTCCCTTCGCTCATCGGTCTTATTGATGCTGAGTCGGGTGAGGCTATGATCTTTGGCGACGATTTCACCGTAGAGGATATCATCTGGACAGGCCCTATGCCAACCATCGCTGAGCAGGGCGCTGAGGTAGGCGTAGAGAAGAGCTTCCCTATGGCTGAGATTCGTAATGTGTTGCGTAAGGCTATCGAGCAGAATCGTCCTGTTCACTACTTGCCCCCTTACCGTGCAGAGCTTAAGATCTCTATGGCCGAAATGTTGGGTATCCGCCTCGATATGTTGCACGAGCGCAAGTCGTTGGATCTTATGTTTGCCGTAGCGGAGATGCGCGAGAAGAAGTCTGCCGAGGAGATCGAGGCTTTGGAGCGTGCATTCAAGATTGGCTACCAGATGCACATTACGGCTATGGGTATGTGTCGTCCAGGCGTTGTTGAGCGTGAGATCGCTGGTCGCTTGGAGGGTATCGCTAAGTCGTATGGTCAGGGTGTGTCGTTCCCTACTATCGTCACTCAGCACGGCGAAATTTTGCACAACCACAACCACGATGGAGTATTGGAGTCAGGTCGCTTGTTGTTGGTTGATGGTGGTGGTGAGTCTGTTGAGGGCTACTGCTCAGACCACACACGTACCTACCCTGTAAATGGTAAGTTTACAGATGTTCAGCGCGACATCTACAACATCGTTCTTCGCGCTCACAGCGAGGTCAAGGATATGATTAAGCCAGGCACTATGTATCCAGATATCCACCGTGCTGCATACCTCTCTTTGGCTGAGGGCTTGAAGGGTGTGGGTCTTATCAAGTCTACCGCCGAGGATGCTGTTGCTGCGGGTGCTATGTATCTCTTTATGCCTCACGGCCTTGGTCACGGTATGGGTCTCGATGTTCACGACTTGGAGAATATCGGCGAGCGCTCGTTCGACTTCTCTACCGTTGCGGAGCGTGCTGCAAAGTCTGCAACCTGCATCCACCGCTCTACTTGGCGTGTAGAGCCAGGTACGGTGATGTCTGATGAGCCAGGTATCTACTTCATCCCTGCACTTATCGACAAGTGCCGTGCAGAGGGTAAGTTCGAGGGTATTGTGAATTACGATGCTTTGGATGGCTTCCGCAACTTCGGTGGTATCCGTATCGAGGATGATGTGCTTGTTACTGAGACAGGTAGCCGTTTCATCGGCGATAAGCTTTTGCCACTCAGCGTCGAGGAACTTGAGGCTGTAGTAGGTACATTGAAATAATTCATAAGAGCCACTACGCTCCGAAGTCTTAGGCTTTGGGGGTAGTGGCTTTAGTTTAGTTAGAGTTTGTGGCAAGTGCCACGTTATTTAAAGAGAGAGAGTATGAAAACTGATATTGAGATTGCTCGCGAGACGAAATTAAAGAATATTCGCGAGGTCGCTGCATCGGTGGGTTTCCCCGATGACGAGGTGTTTAATTATGGTAAGTATATCGCAAAGGTGCCATATAAGCTTATCGATGATAAGCGTGTGGAGAAGAGCCACCTCATCTTGGTTACGGCGATTACTGCTACTAAGGCGGGTGTAGGTAAGACCACCGTGAGCATCGGCTTGGGTATGGGTCTTAACCATATTGGCAAGAAGGCTATCGTGGCTCTGCGTGAGCCATCGTTGGGCCCTTGCTTCGGTATGAAGGGTGGTGCTACAGGTGGTGGCTATGCACAGGTGTTGCCTTCGGAGGATATCAACCTCCACTTCACGGGTGACTTCCACGCAGTAACATCGGCCAACAACCTCATCGCAGCGTTGTTGGATAACTACCTCTACCACAACCGCTCACAGCAGGTGGGCCTGAAGAAGGTTATGTGGCGACGAGTATTGGATATGAACGACCGCTCGTTGCGTAATATAGTGTCGGGCTTGGGAGGCTCGGCAAATGGTATCCCTACGGAGACGGGCTTTGATATTACTCCAGCATCGGAGATTATGGCGATCTTGTGCTTGGCTCGTAGCGTGGAGGACTTGTACGTGCGCATCGGCCGTATTGTGCTGGGTGTCCGCTACGACGACACTCCACTTACGGTAAATGACCTCGGTGTTACGGGTGCTGTAGTGGCACTGCTTAAGGATGCTATCAACCCAAACCTCGTGCAGACTACGGAGCATAACCCTGTGATTATCCACGGTGGTCCTTTTGCGAATATCGCACACGGCTGTAACTCGGTGATTGCTACACGTATGGCGATGTCGTGGGCTGACTATACCGTCACTGAGGCGGGCTTTGGTGCAGACCTCGGTGCAGAGAAGTTCCTCGACATCAAGTGCCGTCAGTCGGGCCTTAAGCCAGACCTTACGGTCTTGGTTGCTTCGACCCTTGCGCTTAAGATGCACGGCGGTGTTCCGGAGGCAGAGATCAAGTTGCCAAACGAGGAGGGCTTGCAACGAGGCTTTGCAAACCTCGATCGACATATTGCCAACCTCAAGAAGTTTGGTCAGACGGTCTTGGTATGCTTCAACCGCTTTGCAAGCGATACCGACGAGGAGATAGAGATGGTTATGAAGCATTGCGAGGAACTCGGTGTACGTTGTGTTATCAATAACGCCTATGCTGAGGGTGGCGCAGGTGCTGCGGATTTGGCTCGTGCTGCTGTGGAGCTCATTGAGAATGAGCCATCTGCCCCTATTAACTACGCCTACGACCTTGAGGATAGCATCAAGGAGAAGATTACTAAGGTGGCAAAGAATATCTATGGTGCTGGCTCAGTAGTCTTTGGCCCTAAGGCGCAGAAGGAGATTGCTTTGTTGGAGAAGTGGGGTATGGGCAACTTGCCTGTATGTATCGCTAAGACGCAGTTCTCGTTCAGCGCTGACGCCAAGCGCTACGGAAGTGTTGAGGGCTTCGAGATCAACATTAAGGATATAGAGTTGAACGCTGGTAGTGGCTTTGTCGTAGCTTTGGCTGGCGACATTATGCGAATGCCAGGCTTGAGTAAGACTCCACAGGCGGGTAATATCCACTTGGCTGAGGATGGAAATGTGGAGGGTATCGTATAGCCCTCCACTCAATTAACAAAAGTTGTAGTGATGTCTTCGAAAGTTGTATACCTATTCCCTACGGCGATGGAGGCCTCGTCGTTTCAGGCGTTGATGCCTGATGCTGAGGTTGTTATATCGGGTGTGGGAATGGTTGCTACCTCAGCTACGCTGGTGCGCCTATGGGCCGAGGAACGAATCGATAGAGAGAGCCTTGTGGTGCTGTCGGGTGTCGCTGGTAGTTATGGTGAGGGTGTGGCTAAGGGTGAAGTAGTCGAAGTCGTCGAGGAGCGTTGCATAGAGCTTCCTGAGCGCTTTCGCACTAACTATACGGTGCCGAAGAGGAGCGCGCTAAGGGGGGTGGTGTCGAATTGCGTACATCGTAGCGGAGCAGAGTGTTGTGGTGCCGAGGTGGAAAATATGGAGGGTGCTTCGCTATTTGCCTTGGCTGATGTCTTAGGCTTTAGGGTGATGGAGATACGCGCTATTTCGAATATTGTTGGCGAACCCTTTCATTCGTGGCGAATGGAGGAGGCTGTGGAGAGCCTTGCGAGAGTGTTAATTGAGATAAATGAAGAGATGATTTGTTATGAGTAAAACAAAAGAGATTATCATCTGGGTAGTCGTTGCTATCGTTATTATAGCGTGTCTAATTACCGTATGGCACTATTTCAGCGAGCAGATTCTGAAGTCGTTGGGATGGGTTGCTATCCTTGTTTTGGCCTATGGCGTAGGTATGATTACGGGTAGTATTATGACTCGTAGACGTATTGCAAGACGTAATGAGAAGCAGAATGCTGCTTAGTTAAGGAGCTATGAGTGGTTGTAATAAGTGTGGCGAGGTCTTGCGCCTCGCGATATCGCCTTGCCCCAACGATACCTTTATGTTCGATGCGATAGTTAATCGACGTATCGACTTGGAGGGGTTGGAGTTCGAGGTCACTTATCTCGATATCGAGCAGTTGAATAGTTCGGCTATGGAGCATCGCTACGATGTCACTAAGTGTAGTACGGCGCTACTCTCGGCAATCTATTCGCGCTATGCCCTGCTCGATAGTGGCTCGGCTTTGGGCCGTGGAAATGGTCCTCTGTTGGTGCGTCGCAAGGGTGAGATGTCGCCCTTGAAGCGTATCGTTGTGCCAGGCCTGCATACTACGGCTAACTTGTTGGTCGAGAGATTATTTCCAGAGATTGATGAGCGAGAGCCTATGCTCTTCTCTAAGATTGCCGATGCTGTTGCTGGGGGCGAGTACGATGGTGGTGTGTTGATTCACGAGGGCAGGTTTGTCTACCAGCGCTACGACTTAGAACTTGTTGCCGACTTAGGCCTTGAGTGGGAGCGTCGCACAGGCTTGCCACTGCCTCTTGGGGCGATTGTGGCTTCGCGAGAGTTGGACGAAGAGGTTGTTGCTAAGGTAGATAGGGTGCTTCGCCGAAGCATTGAGTTTGCCTTTGCGCACCCCGACCTCTCGCGCGACTTCATCAAGGGTCACGCCCAGGAACTCGACGACAAGGTTATCGATAGCCATATATCGTTGTTTGTCAATGAATTCTCCCTGTCGCTTGGAGACGAGGGACGTCGAGCGGTGAGCAATCTGACGGGAATTACTCTATAACGAGTCACAATAAGAGGTGAGGAGCGAAAGGTTTTGTCTTTCGCTCTTCATTTTTTCATATCTTTTACATATCTTTGCGCGATTATATCTATAAATAGAAGGTAACGTATGGATTTCTTACTTCTTGTTGTTGCACTTGCCGTCATCATCATCGCGGCAATGATGCTTACCGATGGCTCTGTAGCCCTTGCAGCACGCTTGCACGTGCCTGAGTTTATTGTGGGTCTTACCGTTGTGGCGGTTGGTACCTCTATGCCTGAACTTACTGTGAGTATGCTCTCGGCACTCAATGGCCACGGCGATATGGCCATAGGTAATATCGTGGGTTCGAACATATTTAACGTGTTTGCTATCTTGGGTGTTTGTGCGATATTCTCGCCCGTGGTCTTTACCAAGACAAATATCCGTCGCGACATCCCTATCTGTATCGCTGCGACATTGGCTTTGTTGCTAACAACACTCCTCGGAAGAGATATAACACGCATCGAGGGTATCGTACTTCTTTTGGGCTATGGTGTGATGCTCTACTTTACCATTCGTGCCGAGAAGAGGGCTATGCTTGAGAGTGGTGAGGGTGCTATGGAGTGCGGAGAGGCGTGTGTCACTATGCAGTTGTGGCGCATACCTATCTGGATTATCGTAGGTCTTGCAGGTTTGGTCTTTGGTGGCGACCTCTTTGTTACGAGTGCTACGAATATCGCCAAGGCTTTGGGTGTGTCGGAGGCGGTGATTGCTATCACGCTATTGGCAGGCGGAACGTCGTTGCCAGAGCTTGCATCAAGCCTTGTCTCTATCTTCAAGGGTCGTACATCGTTGGCCTTGGGTAATGTGCTTGGCTCGAATATCGCCAATATATTGCTTATCTTGGGTGCTTGTTCTACCGTTACCCCTCTCTCGATGGGCGGTGTTACGATGTTCGACATATACGTAGCTGTAGCTGCTACGTTGCTCATTATGCTTTCGGCATTGGTTATTGGTCGTGATAAGATCACTCGTTTCGAGGGTGTTTTGTTCCTTTGTTGCTATATTGCATATATCTATACATTGATATAAGATGATACACATTCTACAGGCAGGGTTTAACTACTCGGCGGAGGAGGGTTTTAGTTATGGTGGAAGCTATAGCCTTGCCATAATCCTTATGATTGTTGTGGCACTTGTGGGGGTCTTCGTTCAGATGCGCCTCAAGAGTGTCACACGTCGCTACTCGGAGCAGATGTCGCCCCGCGGAATGACGGGATGTGAGTTGGCCGAGAAGATGCTCCACGATCACGGCATATATAATGTGAAGGTTACCCACGTGGCGGGCCATCTTACCGACCACTTTAATCCACAGACCCTAACGGTAAACCTTAGCGACGATGTCTATAATGCGCGTACCATTACTGCGGCGGCTGTTGCTGCCCACGAGTGCGGTCACGCCGTGCAACATGCCACGGGTTATGAGCCTGTGCGCCTCAGGACACAGTTGGTGCCTGTTGTGAACTTCTCGTCAAAGGTGGCTGGATGGCTGATGTTGTTGGGTGTCGTGACTATGGCAGTAACCAATAGTGCCACCTTGTGTTGGGTCGCTATTGCAGTTATGGGTTTATCAACAATATTTGCCCTTGTGACGTTGCCTGTGGAGTATAACGCTTCGAAACGTGCCGTAGCGTGGTTGGAGAGTAGCGGTATGCTTAGCGACGCAGATTTGGATGGTGCTCACGAGGCTCTTAGTTGGGCTGCTCGCACATATTTGGTCACAGCCCTAAGCTCTATCGTGACCCTGCTATACTATATAGCCTTAATTAATAGAAGAAGATAACCTTAAATAGTAGATGAAACAGCGGGAGTGTAGCCACCGAATAGGGTGGTTTACTATGTTGGTGATATTAGGAGTTGCGGCCCTTTGGTTTGTGCCAGAGGTCGAACTCTTCGGTATGCAGTTGGCTCGTGTCGATATCTTTTCGCAGTTGCGACAAAGTGTTGATGATGAGGTTGTTGAGTACGAGGCTGATATCGAGCGTTTGGAGCAAGAACTGGCTTCGATGGTCGAGGTTGATAGCGTCATTATGGTCGATACGCTCCCCGTGTTGCCACCAGCACGTTATGAGTGGCTGGTCGAGCGCGAGGCAGGGCCTTCTCGTAGAGCGCTACATAGTTCAGATTTGGAGTCGGTTGCTAATCGTCTGAGTGTAGCTATTGAGGATTTCGACACCTTGGAGCATAGCCGTCTCGAAGCTTTAGTTGAGCGTATGGCTTTGGGCAAGGGACTTCGTATTGCTTTTATGGGAGACTCCTTTGTCGAGGGCGATATCCTCACTTCGGATCTCAGGGCGGAGCTCCAAGAGCTCTTCGGTGGCCGAGGAGTGGGTTTTGTCGCTTGCGATATACCCTTTGCTACGGTGCGAAAGAGTGTTAAGCGTAGCTCGTCGGGTTGGTCGGCATATAGTGTTATGAAGCCTAAGAGCGCCCCACAGGATGTTGCCGATAAGTTCTTCGTTTCAGGCTATTTGGCCAAGGGTGGCGCTGGTGCTACAACGCGCTGGAGCGCTACTAATGCCTTCGAGACTCTCGACTCTTGCTCGCGTGCGCGCATACTACTTTATAGTAAGGATACGTCACTTGTGCGAGTTGCTATCAACGACTCCATTGTAAATGAGGTGGAGATTGCTGGTGATGAACGTGTGCGTGAAATTTATGTTGAAGCACCACTTGTTGAGGCAGTTACCCTTACGGTTTTGGATGGTGAGGTGTTATGCTATGGAGCCTCTATGGAGGGAGACTGCGGTGTTACGGTGGATAACTTCTCGGTGCGTAGCAATAATGGACACGCTATCTTTGGTACGGGTGCTACGGTAAATAGACAGATTGATGAGTTCTTGGGCTATGATTTGGTAGTGTTGCAGTATGGTCTTAATATTATGCAGCAGGGGCAACGCAAATACTCGAATTATCGTCAGCAGTTGTGCAATATGATTGCCTATGCCGAGCGATGCTTCCCCAATGCCGTCATCTTGGTCTTGGGTGTTAGCGACCGCTGGGTCAAGGGCGAGTCGGGGGGCTATGTGCCTATCGGCTCGGTCGATGCTCTGACAGCGCATCAACGCGCTGCAGCAGATAGCACGAACGTAGCCTTCTGGAATACGTCGTTGGCTATGGAGGCCTTGGGAGGTATGCCACAATTTGTCTCAAATGGATGGGCTGCAAACGATTATACACATATCAACTTCGCCGGTGGTAAGCGCATTGCTCGTGCCTTGACTTCGGCTATTGTTGCCCCTGCGTATGAGGTGCTTAAGGCTAAGGAGGCTGAGGAGCAGCGACGTAAGGAGGCCGAGGAGCGTCTTCGTGCCGAGGTGCAGCAACGTTTCGAACTTCAGTCGCAGAGGGGTATCGAGATAACCGTTGAGCAGGAGATTATTCATACCGAGGTTGCTGAGGCTGAGTCGGATGTTGTAGCGGAGGAGGAGTAGGAATATGCAAGAGTTCTTGATGTTTGAAAATCCACTCTGGCCACGCTTACTCCAACTTTTGGGGTATAACCCAGCCGAGCCATTGACCCTTACCACGGGCTTCTTCCTTGTAGCCTTTATGCTCTTTGGCTTGGGCTATTCGTTGGTCAAGGGGAGGGCGCGCCTTAGGACACTCTACGTTGTTCTTGTCTCGCTCTACTTCTACTATAAACTTTCGGGCGTATATATCCTCTTATTGCTCTTTGTAGCTATAAGTGACTATCTCATAGGTAGATGTGTTGGCAGAAGGCGAGAGAAGGGGAGTGGTACTGCGTGGTTTGTAGCACTTAGCGTGGTGATAAATGTCGCCATTTTGGTCTATTTCAAGGCTACGAACTTCTTTGTCGATGTTGTGAATAACCTCTATGGCTCAGGAACGCTCGATATCGAGAGTGTTGTTGTGCCTGCTGGAGTCTCATTCTTCGTGTTTCAGTCCATAGCCTATGTCGTTGATATTGCGCGTGGTACGATAGCGCCACTCCGTCGCTTTGGGGATTACCTCTTCTTGTTATCCTTCTTCCCAAAGATGTTTCTCGGTCCATTGGTCAAGGCCAAGGATTTTATCCCACAGATTGAGGCTGAGAAGGTCGTCGTTACGCGCGAGGATTTCGGTAGGGCGATATCGCTTATCGTAGGAGGCCTTGTTAAGTACGCCATCATTGCTAAGGCCGTGGGAACGCTCTTTGTGTCGCCCGCCTTTGCTGGCGAGTTGGGTGATTCGGGACTGGTGGCCTTGGTGGCTATCTATGGCTTTACGTTGCAGATCTATTGCGACTTTTCGGGTTACTCCGATATAGCTCAGGGAGTTGCACTTATTATGGGCTTTCGACTCCCCGATAACTTCGATGCGCCATACCATTCGGCAACCATCACCGAGTTCTGGCGTAGATGGCACATATCGCTCTCTACGTGGCTTAGGGACTACCTCTATATATCGCTTGGCGGAAATCGTAAGGGTAGGTTTCGTACCTATCTCAACCTCGTGATTACTATGTTCTTAGGTGGCCTGTGGCACGGTGTGGGTATGACATTTATCTTGTGGGGTCTGCTCCACGGTGTGGCTCTTGCACTTCACAAGGTGTGGCTCTCGGTAGTGCCTAAGGCTAAGGCTCTTGGTGCTGAGATGAAGCCTTTATGGAGGGTGCTTGGTACGTTGCTCACATTCCATATAGTCGCCTTTGGCTGGTTGCTCTTCACGGCCGAGGATATGGGTGTGGTCGAGAGTATGCTTAGCCGTATTGCCTATAACTTCTCGTTCGGCGACTTCGGCGCTATGGTCGAGAGTTCGTGGGTGGCGCTGTTACTGATGGTCGTGGGATACTTGATGCACCTCACGTCACGTAATTTCGACGAAGCACTACGTCGAGTAGTTGTGCGCATCGGCGTCGTTGGTCAGTGGCTGTTGGTAGTCGCTGTTATATGGCTTGTTATGCAGTCCAATCTTATGCTTGAGGCCTCGACGGGCGTGGCTGGTGGATTGCCTATGTATGCAGCTTTTTAATTGTAAATTAGCAAGTTATGAATACTGTCCGTTGGGATTGGTCTCTTTTTGAGACGTTGAATTTTGATGGTGGAGAACTCTTCGATGCGCTTATGAGTGCTGTGTCGGGCGTGACAATGTGGATTCCCTTCTACCTGCTCATTCTATTCCTTGTTTGGCGCAGATATAGCTGGCGAGGCCTGCTGCTCTTTCTGCTCAGCGTTGGTGTGGCTATGGGTGCCTCGGACCTTGTTGCAGGCATCTTCAAGCACTCTGGCCCTTTGGCGGAGTTGTGGCCAGAGTTCCCCGTAAGACCTCGCCCAATGTTTACCGAGGAGCTTTCGGATATGCACGTAGTCTCATTCGACCACGGTCGCTATGGCACTGTCTCGGCACACGCCGCAACCATAGTGTCGTTGGCTCTGCTTAGCTCGTTGGTTGTCGCTCGTAGGTGGTTTACTGTCGTTGTTTGGCTTGTTGCTGTGGCTGTTTGCTACTCGCGCATATATCTCGCTTGCCACTTTCCACAAGATATATTGTTAGGCGGTCTGGTAGGTATTGTGTCGGCGATATTGGGTTATATTCTATTCCGTTTACTCTGCAAAAGGGGTTGATTTTTTAGTAAGTCAGAGATTCTTTTACACTAAGATAGTGTGCAATTTTGGGCTGTTTTCTATGGTGAAATAGTCCAAAATTACTCTTTTTACGAAGCTTTGGATTTGAAGTGAGGTTGTCGAGATTGGTCAATAATTCCTATGGCTTGAAATGTTGTCAAGGTGCGATCTCGTAGTTAAGCAAATTAGTATGATTTTTCCTTCTGAAAATATATGAAAAATATATTGAAAATTACTTTGTAAAATAGAATATAAATGCTATATTTGTATTGCTAAACTTGTCTATATTCCCCCCCCCTATGCCAGGGATGTTGTTAATAATCAAGCAGTTAGCGGTTGTTGGGGTGTTTGCAAGTTGTGACATCTCTGTTGTGGAGATTGTATGTGTGCAGATTTTGTTCTTGATTTTAGATGTGAAAATCTCTGCCTGGGCCAAAAAAAAATGATATGGTCGTCAGGTGGAATTTTTCGAAAGATATGTTTTTTTGGAGCAATGAGAAGATTTTTATTTGCATTGTTGGTTTTGACCCTTTTTCCACTTTTGCTGAGCGCTCAAGTCGATCGCGAGATTGAGAGGTCAGTGAAAGTGTACTTCCGTCAGGGTGTCGGAGCTCTTGACGAGAGTTATATGGGTAATGAAACCACGTTGAGAAATTTTGCCGAGGAGGTGAAGATGTACTATGCTGACTCAAATGCGCAGTTCCGACAGATCCGCATTGTGTCGAGTGTATCTCCTGAGGGATCTATGGCGATCAATGATCGAATTGCGAAGCGTCGTGCCGAGGCTATCGCCGATTGGATTAGCCGTGAGATCAACGTGGAGGTTGGGTACGCCGTTGAGTCGATGGGTGTCGATTGGGCAAGATTTACTGAGTTGGTTGAGGGTAGCGATAAGTTGCCTTACCGCGATGAGTTGCTCGCACTCTTGAAAGAGAGTGAGGAGGCTGGTGAGTCCACAGAGAAGCGTTTTGCTAAGATGATGCAGTTGCGCAATGGTGTGCCTTACCGTTGGGCTTATACTCATCTCTTCTCGGAGTTGCGTTATGCGGCTGCACGATGCGAGTTCTGGTGGGAGACAATCCCTACACTCGACATTGCGAATAACCCACAGCGTTGTGGCGCGATGGGTGGTGCTGTAGATGTGCCATACACAACTAATATGAACGACGGGGTTGTACCTGAGGTGGTAAGCCCAGTTGATTGGATTACTCCAATGCCATCTTCGATGAATGAGATTAAGCTCGTTGTCGCTCCAAACAGCGTGGCTGCTCCTCGTTCTGCTAAGTTGGCTGTCGAGTACCACGGCGAAACCTACGAGTTGGGTGTGGAGCAGGAGCCTGCCGACCCTATGTTGAGAATCACTTCTGCCGATAAGGTCAATTATGGCGCAGAGGGTGATAGCGACAAGATTACATACGAAAAGAATATCGACGACGGTGTATTGCCTACGGTGAGCTGTTCGGCCGACTGGATCGAGTCATTGACACCTACCGAGGAGGGTATCACCTATACCGTTGCAAAGAATAGCGCCGAGGAGCCTCGTAGCACAACTATCGTTGTTGATAGCTATGGCACTCACCACGAGGTTGTTATCAACCAGGAGGCTGCCAAGCCTGAGTGCGCACCTTTCTATATGGGAATCAAAACCAATATGCTTTACGATTTGGCTGCTGTCCCCAACATCGGTGCTGAGTTCTACCTTGGTAGCAACTTCTCTATCGCCGCCAACTACGCTCACGCGTGGTGGACAAAGGAGGAGAAGGGCTTCTATTGGCGCTACTACGGTGCTGATGCCTCAATCCGTTGGTGGTTCGGCAAGCCTACACGTATTAAGCCTTTGCAGGGTCACCACCTCGGCGTGAACTACCAGATTTTGACCTACGACTTCCAGCTCGGTAGGACAGGTATTATGGCGGGTATGCCTAAGGGTAACCTTGTTGATCGTGCCAACCATATCGTGGCTTTGGAGTATGGCTACTCACTGCCTATTGCTCGTCGTCTCAACCTCGACTTCAACGTCGGTTTCGGCTACCACTGGGGTTTGTTCGAGGAGTATGATGCAGTCGATGGTCACTCTGTATGGCAGGCTACTAAGCGTCGTCAGTATTTTGGTCCTACCAAGCTTGAGATATCGCTCGTATGGCTTATTGGCTGTGGTAACTACAATAAGGATAAAGGAGGCAAGAGATGAAAAGATATTTACTTCTACTAACGGTTATGCTCATTGGCGTTACGTCGTGCGAGCATAAGGATTTGTGTTACGATCACCGTGATCACGCACACCGCTACCATATCAACGTGATAGCCGACTATCGCCTTGACTGGGAGGAGTGCTGTGGTGGTATCGACTGGGAGGAATCGTGGCCAGAGGACTATATCGACTACGACGGCTTGCGTCCTAAGTACCCATCGGGTTTGCGTGTAGTTGCCTATAACGAGAAGGGTGACTATAACATCCACAATATCAAGCCTCAGGGTGGTGTGGTATCGTTGTATGAGGGTATGAACGACTTGCTCTTCTACAACAACGATACTGAGTATATCATCTTCTCGCGTACGGGCCAGGGTGCTACGACACGTGCTACGACACGTACACGTACACGTGCTACCTACACACCAAGTGCCTTTGCCAAGGAGGGTGAGCCTACCTTGTCGCCACCAGATATGCTCTTCGCGAACTACTACGAGAACTACTATGCCGAGAAGGTCGTAGAGCCTACGGATGTGGAGGTTGAGCTTCAGCCATTGGTATTTACCTATAAGATTCGTTATGAGTTCAAGAGTGGTTTGGAGTATGTCGCTATGGCGCGTGGTGCGCTTTCGGGTATGGCAAGTTCTGTTCTCTTGAATACTGGCGAGACCTCTGACGACTCTGCTACCTTGTTGTTCGACTGCGAGGTTACCGACTATGGTGTGAGGGCTATTGTGAACTCGTTCGGTGCTCCTGGCTATCCTAACCCTAACTACCCAACCCGTGCCGACAACCAGCACGCCTTGAACCTTGAGATTTTGTTGCGTAACGGTAAGACCATCGATTTCGACTATGATGTTACCAACCAACTTAAGTCGCAGCCTCACGGAGGTGTTATCGTTGTCAAGGATATCGTGATCTCTGATGATGATGGTAAGCAGGGTTCTGGTGCCTTCGATGTTGAGGTCGATGAGTGGGGACCATACGAGGAAGTACCATTGCCATTGTAGTACACCTATATAAAATAGCGCGCGTGTGCGCGAACTGGACAGAAAACGAATAAACAAACATAAATTATTAACTAAAACTTTAAACTATGAAAAAGATCTTACTAAGCGCATTCGCTATTTTTGCGATGATGGCTTGTAACAATGAGGAGCCTGTACGCCTACAGGAGCAATCATTGATTACATTTGAAGATTCATTCGTTGAGGCTAAGACCCGTGCTGCTGTTGATCCAAGCATCACCACAGGTACTATCGATGCATTCGACGTTTGGGGCTTCATCAATCAGCCTTCAGGTGTTATTTTCAACGCTGAGCGCGTAACCAAGTCTGAAGATGGTTGGGGCTATAAAAACCTCCAGTACTGGATGCCAGAGAAGCCTTACTATTTCCACGCTGTTGCTCCAGTTGATGACGAAAACATCGTGGTTGATACTAAGGAAATGAATACCGATGGTTTGGGAACTATCTCGTTCACCAATGTTGATGGTACAACTGACCTTCTCTACGCTTCTAAGCACGAAACTACTGGTAGCGATGTTATCAACAATCCTCCAGCACCTGTAGAGTTGAAGTTTATGCACCTCTTGTCAAAGATTAAGTTCACCTTCACTAACGGTTTCCTTACCGACAACACATCGTTGAAGGTTACCGATATCAAGATTACCAATGCTCCTGCTCAGGGTAGTATTGCTGTAAACAAGGAGCGTGAGGACTTCAGTTGGACGCTTGTACAGGGCGAGACTACTGAGCTTGCTTTTGGTGACGTTAATGGTGGTGCTGCTTTGGCTGCTCTTGCTTCTGACGAGTGTGCTGCTGAGCGTTTGACTATCCCTGCTGATGCAACTCGCAATTATACTATCACCTTCACTTTGGAGCTCTTCTACGGCGACCAGTCTGCAGGTGTTAGCAATAAGGTTGTAACCCTTGAGAATCAGGAGTTTGCTATAGGCAAGAACTATAACATCACTGCTACTATCAACCACGAGAACTTCTACGACGAGGCACTTAAGCCTATCGAGTTCACCGTTGAGGTCGAGCCTTGGGAAGAGGGTGTTTTCAATGGTAACATCCACGATGGCGAGTCTACAAATCCTGAGCAGCCTGAGCAGCCAGCTGAGCCTGAGGTATTGGCTACGCCAGTTGTTAATTCAACTGTTGAGGATAACGTAGTTACTTTGACTTGGGATGCTGTTGAGGGCGCTAAGGCTTACAGCCTCCAGGTTGATGACGATGTAGTTGAGACTATTGAGGGTACATCATACACCTTCACTGGTGACTATGGTGTTACTTACACCTTCACTATCAAGGCTCTCCCAACTAACGAGGAGACTCACAAGGTATCTGAGGCTGCTGTAGTAACCGTAGAGATCCCTGCACAGACTACTCCAGAGCCAGAGCAGCCAACCTATACCTCTGTTGCTGACTTCATCGCAGCTTCAGTTGATGATGCTACTTTCTACTACTTGAAGGGTACTATTACTCATGTTGCTAACACCTCTTATGGTAACTTCGATCTTACTGACGAGACTGGTACTATCTACGTTTATGGTCTTTACAGTGAGGATGGTGTTACTAGCAAGTACTGGGCTCAGTCAGGCGCTAAGCTTGGTGACGATATCGTAATCTACGCAAAACGTAGCGAGTTCAATGGTCAGAATCAGGCAGGAAGTGCACGCTTTATCGAGTTGTTGCCAGGTACTTTGGCTTTCTGGACATTCTCTAAGGAAGCTGTGGTATTTGGTTCTGCTGCTGCTGAGCAGGAAATCACTGTTGAAGCTTACAACCTCAAGGGCGATATCGAGTGTGCTTCAGATAACGCACATTTCACAGCAACTTATGCTGATGGCGTTTTGACCATTGCTGCTGCAGAGAACACAACTACTGATATAATCTCAGGTAACATCACAGTTACTGCTGGTGACCTCAAGAAGGTTATTGCTGTTACTCAGACTGGCGTTTCAGTAGGTGGTGGTACTGAGGTTTCTGTTGAGAAGGTAATGAAGGACTTTGGTTGGGCAAATAGCGCAACTGTTAAGGAAGCTGCACTTGACGAAAACGTGAAGGTCGTATTTGCTCAGGGTAAGGCTTCTACCGCTCCAGCATATTACTCATCGGGCGAGGCCGTGCGTTTGTATCAGAATGGTGCTACTATGACTGTTTCAGCTAACGGTAAGACTATCAAGTCTATGGAGATTACTTTCGCAGAGAACCACTACTATATGGCTCCTGATTGCGGCGAGTTCTCTGCTGAGGGTGCGGTTCGCACTTGGACTGGTGAGGCTACAGAGGTTAAGTTCACTACTACAGGTACTGATAAGAACCACCGTGCTTACATCGCTAAGATTAAGGTAACTTATATCGACTAACAAAACTATCTTCCTGCTTTTTAGGGTTGGTAACAGCCCTAAAAGGCTGTGAGGATGATTTTTGAAGTGCATACTTTTTTCGGTTATAACTAATACAATATAACTAACAACAATTTTTAACTAATTTCTAATTACTATGAAAAAGCTTATCGTAAGCGTACTCGCTATCGCATCTATGGTAGCGTGTATGAACGAGGAGACCGTTCGTGTAAAGGACGGTAATCCTATCGCTTTTGAGAACACTTATGTTCAGAATGCTACTCGTGCTAACGACCCTAGCACTACCACTAACAACATTAAGGAGTTCTCTGTATGGGCGTATATGAACGCTGTGGATGGTGTCGTTTTCGATGACGAAACTGTATCACGCAATGGTGATGCTTGGACCTACAACGAGATCCAGTACTGGATGCCTGGTAACAACTACTTCTTCGCAGCTTTCGCTGGTGATCGCTCTGCTATCGAGACTCTCCCAGCGACGATGGATGCAGATGGTCTTGGTGAGGTGAAGTTCACTAACGTCGAGGGTACTAACGATATCCTTTACGCTGAGGCTGTAGTCGAGAACGCTAAGGCCGATCAGGAGCCTGTAGCTTTGACGTTCAAGCACCTCCTTTCAAAGGTTAAGTTCACTTTCAAGAACGGTTTCCAGAACAACAACAACTTCGTTGTAGTGAAGAATATCACTATGGACGTAGCTGAGACTGCTAATATCGACCTCTCTAACAAGGACAACGAGATCGTTTGGACTGACCTCGCAGGTACTAAGACCCTTGAGTTCGGTGACGTGAAGAAAACAGAGATCGGTAAGTCTGCTTCTTCTGAGAACGAGCGTTTGACTATCCCTGCTGCTGCAGACTACGAGTACGTTATCAAGTTCGACGTCGAGGTTTACAACGGTTCTGTTCTCGGTTTGGAGAAGAAGTCTATGGAGGTTAAACTTACTGGCCTTGAGCTCCTCCCTGGCCACGCTTACAACCTTATGGCTACTATCAACCAGGAGAATCTTAACCTTAACAAGATCGAGTTCACCGCTACTGTCGAAGAGTGGATTCCTCAGGATATCGACGGTGGTGCTGTTGAGGGCGAGGTTAGCTTCGTTACTTCAGCTGCTCAGATTCAGGAGATCCTCGACAACGCTACTGAGGATGTGACTATCCTCTTCGGTACTGATATCACTGATGGTGACGTAAATATCCTTCAGAAGGAGGGTATCGACGTAACTATCAACGGTAACGGTAAGAAGTTCACTGGCGTTTTCAATGTTAATGGCGACGCTCGTGCCGCTGGTAAGGAGACTTTGACATTCACTGGCATCAACTTCGAGGCTAACGAGAAGAAGACATTCATCAGTGCTCCTTCTAAGGTGAATGGCCGATACAACTACTCGCACAACATCACTATCGAGGGTTGTACATTCACTGGCGCTTACGATCAGGGTGTTGAGGTAGCAGCTGCAAGCTTCACTGGTGCGTACAACATTGTGATGAAGAAGTGCGAGGCTTATAATATGCACTCACTCCTTCAGACTCAGAGCATCGACAATACTGTCCTTGTTGAGAACGTAAAGGTTGTCGCTTCTAAGAATGGCGTATCTTTCGGTAACGCTGCATTCCCTACTCTTCGCAATGCTGAGATCGAGGCTGAGTTCTATGGCGTACGTGCTGATGGCGACGCAAAACGTGGTAACCTCGTTATCGAGAACTCTATTATCAACGCTAATCAGCCTGTTGTGGTTCGTAAGGTGACTTCTAACGGATACAAGGTGAACGTTGATGAGGCTTCTAAGTTGAACACTGCTGAGCTCTACCAGGTTGTATTCACTAAGGGCGCTGACGATGCTGCTTATGTAGCTCCTGAGGTTGAGTTCGCTTTCAACGGCCCTAATAATATCGTCGTGTTCCCAACCGTGCAGAATGGTGTTGTTGTAGCTGATAATGACGCGCTTGTTGCTGCAATTAACAATGGTGAGGAGACTGTGTACTTGTTGGAGGGTAACTACACATTGGCTAAGTATCCTGCAGGTCTTAAGCTTGTAGGTCGTGGCGACAATGTTGTCCTCGATGCAACAGGTAAGAAGTATGGTGTTCACGGCAACGTAGCTATCGAGAACGTGAAGCTTCTCTTCTCAAATGCTAACTACACTGGTTTCCAGCATACAAATGTTGAGACTTACAAGAATTGTACTATCGTAGGTCAGCCTTTCCTCTATGGTAACGATGTTACTTTCGAGGGTTGTACTTTCGAGCAGACTTCTGCTAATGCTTACAATGTTTGGACTTATGGTGCAAAGGATGTTAAGTTCGTAGACTGCGTATTCAACTGCGCTGGTAAGTCAGTACTTATCTACACTGAGAGTGGCAATGGTCAGGAGGTTTTGTTCGAGGGTTGTACTTTGAACGCTTCTGCTCCAGCTGAGGGTAAGGCAGCTATCGAGATCGACAGCTCACTTATCGCTGGCCGTTTCGAGGTAGTTATCAACGATACTACTGCAACTGGCTTTGCTAATGGTAACGTAAGTGGTAACGCTCTTTGGAATAACAAGAAGGGTAATAAGACCACTATTATCGTTGATGGTGTTACTGTATTGGAGTAACTCAACCTTTTACCTATGGGGGTGTGATAACCCCTATAGATCCTAAATGCTAACAACATAACAAAACTTTTTAAATTAACTAACTAAATTTCTAACAGTATGAAAAAACTTTTCGTATCAGTTCTCGCTATCGCAGCTATGGTAGCGTGTATGAACGAGGAGACCGTACGTGTGCAGGATCCTGCAGTTATCGGTTTCGATGCAGACTGGGTGGAGAACGCTACTCGTGCTGACGAGGCAGTAGACCCATCTACAACAACCGAGTCTCTCACTGGCTTCGACGTTTGGGGCTATATGGACAACACATCGGGTGTTATCTTCGAGGGTGAGAATGTAACAGGTGAGAAGGGTAACTTTACCTATAATAACACTGCTTACTGGAACCCAGGCCACAAGTACTACTTCTCAGCATTGGCTCCTGTGGACTCTAAGAACGCTAAAGTTACCCCAGTTGCTTCAGGTGAGGTGCCTGCGGGTCTTGGTGTCGTAGAGTTCACCAACGAGAATGGCGCTGAGGACTTGCTCTACGCTTTTGCTGAGGTTGATGCTCCAGCAGCTGGCCAGAACAAGGTTGTGAACTTCACTTTCAAGCACCTCCTCTCAAAGGTTAAGTTCTCTTTCACCAACGGCTTCACCAACCCTAACAACACTATCGACGTTAAGAACGTGAAGATGACCGTTCCTGCTGAGGGTACTATCGACCTCAACGCTGGTTACGTTTGGGAGAACCTCAATGGCGCATTGACTCTTGCGTTCGGCGATGCTTGCGCAAAGACCGCTGTAGGTGTTAAGCAGGAGGCTGCTGACGAGCGTTTGACTATCCCTGCAGATGCAGAGCAGGAGTACGTAATCTCATTCGACGTAGTTCTTTACAACGGCGACGTTGTTGCTTACGAGGGCACTAAGACATCTACTGTTTATGGCGTAGCTCTTGAGATGGGTAAGGCTTACAACTTCGCTGCTACCTTGAACGCTGAGAACTTCACCGAGGAGGGCGAGGAGCTTATGCCTATCGAGTTCGACGTAGTTGAGGTTGAGGAGTGGGATGATAACACTGACACTTCTGGGCTTAAGGAGAAGGTATTTGAGGTAGGTGGCGAAATCATCGAAACTTTCGCTGCTGCTGTAGCTAAGGCTATGGAGATTGACCAGCCAGTTAATTTCTTCCAGCACGTTGCTGTTGATGCAGACGAGACTATCACTGTTCCTGCTGGTAAGAACTTGACTCTCAATCTTAACGGCTACACTCTTACAAGTGAGTCTGATCAGACTGGCTCAAACCGCAATCTCTTCGACGTTCGCGGTACTATGACCGTAAATGGTGCTCCTCTTACACGTGCTGCTGCTGAGGGCGATGGTTGCATCGCAATTAAGCACACTGGTGAAAATATGGGTTGGGGTAATTCAACTAACGTATTCAACGTAACTGCTGGTGGTGTTCTTAACCTTGAGAACGTCGTAGCAAAGAACCTTGGTGGCTCAGATATGGCATTCGTTGCTCACCTCAACAACTGGGGCGAGTGTACTTTGAATGTTGATCACTGTACTTTGGAGTCTACTTACATCGCTGTACGTGTGTTCAATAGCGGTAACGATATGAACAATGTTACTATCGCTAACACCGAGTTGAAGGGTAAGTATTGCTTCTGGGTACACAACTACAAAGAGGCTGGTGACAGCGTGGGTACTGATGCTACTTTGAACCTTGCTATCTACAATCCTGAGCAGAACAACACATTCATTAACACTGGTTATGCTCCAGTATTGTTTGGTTTCAATCCTATCTACTTCGACGCTTATGGTAATAAGATTATCGCTGAGGGTCTCGCAATAAGTTCTGAGGGTGATTATACCGTAACTTCAGCTGAGGGTCTTAAGACTCTTTCTGAGATTGTAAATGCTGATGAGGATAGCACTGAGCCTGTGGACATCGCTTTGGGTGGTGATATCGACTTGTCTGCTATTACTACTTTGTCTACTCGTGCTAACGTAAGCAACTGGACTCCTATCGGTTCTGAGGAGAAGCCATTTACTGGTACTTTCGATGGTAACGGTTACACTATCAAGAACTTGGCTCTTGTAGAGTCTGAGGCTAAGGAGGGTAAGGCATATATCGGTTTCTTCGGCTATGCTGAGGATGCTACCATTAAGAACGTAACTTTCGAGAACGTATATATCAACATCCCTTGCTTGGATATCGACCACAGCAAGGGCCACATCGGTGCCGTTGCAGGTTCTTTGGAGGGTACTTCAACTATCGAGAACGTAACTGTAAAGGGTGATATTCAGGTTTACGCAACTCAGGAGGCTAACGGCGCAAGCCGCGTAGCAGTTGTTGCTGGTGGTAACTCTTACGGTAATGTAACTATGAAGAATGTTCACGTTATCGCTAACGAGGGTAGCTACCTTAAGGCTAACAACAACACTGGTGCTTTGGCTGGTCAGCTTCAGGGTAAGTCTGTATTTGAGGACTGCTCTTCAAATATTGATGTAACTGTTAATAAGTTCTTTGCTGGTGGTCTTATCGGTTTGGCTGCTGGTGACCAGCTCTTCAAGAACTGCCACACAACTGGTGATGTTGCTGTTGTTGCAGGTCGTGAGGGCCGCCACAATGACGAGTACCGCGTAGGTGGTATCGCTGGTGGTTGGGCTGATGGCAAGACTAAGGTTTGCACACTCGAGAACTGCTCATATACTGGTACTATATCTGGTAAGAATGCTGACGGTGCTGTTGCTATGCCTCTCGACTACTTGGGTTATGTAGGTCGTGGTTACACTCTTGCAAATTGCGGTGGTAGCAAGGTTATTATCGACGGCGTTGAGTTCGTTCAGGCTTACGATAATGTTTATGGTGTGTACTACACTAACGGTGCTATTATGGAGGTTAATGGCGTTAAGGCAGTTATTTTGCAGACTGAGAATGGCTTCATCGCAGTATCTGTTGCTGAGAAGAACCTTAAGGGTATGGATTGGGAGGATGCTATGAATTGGGCAGCTGGTCTTGGCGAGGGCTGGGCATTGGCTTCAATGAAGGAGCTTAATGCTATCTATGACCTTCGTTGCGAGTTGAACGATGTATTGGAGGCAGATAACGCTGAGAACGCACTCTTCTGGGAGGGTGATGAGCTTTACATTAAGAACGGCTCGGTTTACTATGCTTGCTATATGTCTTGTGATGAGGCTCCAGCTGGCGAGTTAGATCCTCAGGGTGTTGCTTACTGGGAGAATCAGGTATTCCTAAAGTTCTTCAACGACCTTGGCTACAATGACTACCTATACAGCAACATCGACTGTATCAACAAGTATGCGCCACTTCGTGACAACTACTTTGCGCGTGCTGTATATGCGTTGTAATTAACGAATTCGTATTTCATTTGAGTATAGGAGATTGGGTTCTCCTATACTCCCCAAAAAGTCCTCGACAGCGACTAAAAAAAGGGGTAATGAAGCAAAAAGAGGATAAAACGAAAATAAGATAATAACAATAACAATAAAATTTTAAACACTATGAAAAAGACACTTTTGGCTATCCTTGCAACAGTTGCAATGGTAGCATGCTCGAACGACGAGATCGTACGTGAGGCAGCTCCTGAGGCTATCGGCTTCGACAACGCCTTCGTAAACAACTCAACCCGTAGCGCAGTAACTCCTGGCTACTCTACAACAAACCTCTTCGAAGACTTCGCTGTTTATGGTTTCGTTGAGGGTGCAACTTTGTTCAATGGCGTAGAGGTTTCAAAAAATTATGACAACCAAGAGCTAACTTCAGGTTGGGAGTATGAGGAAACACAGTATTGGATTACAGGTGCAAATTATGCTTTCTATGCCGTAGCACCATACAGTGGCAATTGGACAATTAAGGATGCGACTACACCTGCTTCAACAGGTGCTGAGATCTCATTTACCAATGTAGATGGAACTCAGGATCTTCTCTATTCAGGTATTGTAGCTCGTCAGGGAGTAGCAAATAATAATGCTGCTGTAGCATTTACCTTCAAGCACATCCTTTCACGAGTAAAGTTCTCTTTCGAGAATGGTTACAATGCAAGCGCTGCTACTATCCGTGTACGCGATATTAAGATTACCAATGCTTATGCAACTGGTGTTGCAACTCTTGGTGCAAATGCAGCTACTTGGGGTGAGCAGGCTGGTGAGATTACTGCTGGTGTAGCTTTCGGTAACGCATCTGATGATGAGGCCACTACAGATGTTAAGGAGAGCGTTGAGGTAGCATTTGGTTATGCATCTGTTTATGAGTCTCTCAACGAGCGTCTCCTTATCCCTGGTACAAAAGAGTGGAATATCTCATTCGTTGTTGAGCTTTTGGTTAGCGGTCAGGAGATTGATGAGTACGAGCACACTGCAAAGGCAACAATCGCCCTTGAGCCAGGTATGTCATACGACATCAAGGCTGTGATCACTGCAACAAACATCGACCCTAATCACGCACAGGAGCCTATCGAGTTCACTGCAACTATGACTGATTGGACTGATGCAGCAACAGAGAACGAGGCTACAGTTGATACAATCCAGCAGGGTAATCAGAACAACTAATCCATAAACGAACAATAAACAAAACAAACCCCTATGAAAAAGACACTTTTTGCAATTTTGGCACTTGCAGGCCTCGTTGCTTGCTCAACTGACGAGGTAGTTTCTCGCCCAGAGGGTGCAGTTATCGGCTTCGATAACGTATTCGTTGAGAACTCAACACGTGCTAACGACCTTACCGCTGGTAACTTCGACTTTGGCGTTTACGGCTCAGTAATTAATGGTGAGGGTCAGCAGGGTATGATCTTCACTAATCAGCAGGTTGCAGCTGATGGCACATACAATCCACTTCAGTACTGGATTGCTGGCGCTACCTACAACTTCGTAGCTTTTGCTCCTTTTACTGGTGCTCAGTGGGCTTATGATACTACTGTGGATACAGCTGCCGAGAATGGTGTGCTTACATTCGACAACAATGGCGCAAACCAGGATCTCTTGTTTGCAACTGCTAATAAGACTACAGATGCTACTTTGACAGCTTCTCCAGGCAAGGTAGGTTTCACTTTCGACCACGTCTTGTCACGTGTTAGATTCACCTTCACCAATGGCTTCACCTCTAATGGCAACATCAAGCTCCTTGTGACTGACGTACACATCACAGATGCTTATAAAGAGGGTGAGATGGCTGTGCCAGCAAAGACTTGGACAGTAGAGGCAGGCAAAAAGGTCCTTAATATCGACTTCAACGACGTGCTTAAGGCTGAGGATAGCACAGAGGCTGATGCGCGCCTTGCTGAGGGTAAGACCTCTTCTACAGAGCATTTCTACCTTATCCCTGCAAACGCAGCATACAACGTAACTTTCACTGTAGCATTGTATCAGGCAGGTGTATTGGTTGATACATACAACCGTACAGCTACTCTTAGCTATAATATGAAGCCAGGCTACAGCTACGACATCAAGGCTACTCTTACCCCATCGAACACCTCTGACGAGGGCGAGATCTTCCCTATCGAGTTCAAGGTTGAAGGTGTAAATGGTTGGGCTGACAGTGGTGCTTGGACTGATGTTGATGCAACAGTAAACGAGCCTACAAACAACTAAACGACTATTGGTTATGAGGGGTTGAATCTCCCCTCATAGCCCCACACGGAGCAAAAGACAAGCTCCGACAAACGAGGAACGAAAATATTAACGATTAACACTTTTAATACTATGAAAAAACTACTTATTTCTATGCTTGCCGTGGCTACGCTTGCCTCTTGCGCTAAGGAGGAGACCCTCTCATTCGACAAGGGCGAGGCCATCCAGTTCGGCAATGCCTTCGTAGACAACGCCACCCGCGCAAATGATTATGGCCCAAATAATCCATTGACAGCGTTCAAACTTTGGGGTACTATCGAGGGTTTAGAGGGTCCTACAGCGATCTTTGCTGATGATACAGTTACTGGTACTGTGGGTCCTGATAGCGAGTGGAATTGCACAACAAAGACTCAGTATTGGATTGAGGGTGCAAAATACAACTTTGCTGCAGTAGTAGGTGGTACTGTAACTGCTACAAATGGTCTTCCATCTTCTATCGAATACACTGCTGATGACAATACAGACCTTCTCTATGCTCGTTCAAATGAGTACACAGGTTTGGCATCTGGCAATCCAAAGGTTGCATTTGAGTTCAAGCACCTCCTTTCAAAGATTAAGTTTACTCTTGAGAACACAACTTCTAATGCCGCTAATGTAGGTACTTACACTTATACACTAACTGATGTTAAGATTAAAGATGCTATCACCACAGGTACTTATACAGTTGCTGACACTAAGAATGCGGACAACTCATATACTGTAAATATGACAGCTGATGCGTGGACTTCAAAAGTGGTTGATGATATGGAGTTCGCTGATATTGAGGGTGTTACAAATAATACGAGCAAGTCAAGTACCGCTGAGAGCCTTATCATTCCTATGGATGATGCTGTAGTATCGTATACAGTAAATCTTTATTATGGTGGAAAGAAGATTACCTCTACAACAGGAAGCGCTACAGTCGATTTCGCTCCTGGTTGTGCTTACAACCTCGTTGTATCTACTGGCTTGAATAACGAGATCAAGTTTAAGGTTGAGACTCATCCAACTTGGAATGAGATCACTCCTGATACAGCAATTTAATTATAATCTCCTTTGAGAGATTCTTGGCCATAGGGGTTTGATCGCCCCTATGCCCCCTAATAGAAGATAAAAAACGAACGATATGAGAAAGTTAATTTTAACATTGTTTGCCGCGGTGGCACTGGTTGGTTGCCATAACGAGCCCACGCCCGTTGTCCCCGACACCCCCCGCGCTATCGCCTTCGATAACGTCACCACCCGTGCCGGCCTCACCGACCTCCAGGACGACGGCTTCGGCGTCTGGGCGGTTATAAATAATACCACTGTTCAGAATCTTATGCTTATGGACAATCAGCACGTTGAGTATGACGAGACTGACGGATGGTATTATTCACCAATGCAATATTGGATTGATAACTCTACGTTTAATTTTACAGCGACCTATCCCTATGATAGTAACGCATCGTATTTTAGTTATAACACTGAAGACAATGCTGTAGAGTTGAAGGTTAGCGAGACTCCCTCTCAGATCGACTTTCTTATTGCTGAGAATGAAACTAATACGAGCGTTGAGGGCTATGAAACCACTGTCAATCTCCAGTTCCAGCATATGCTGACCAGTGTTGGCTTGAAAATTTGGCGTGACGGTGGTAAGCATCAAAATGACCAGATGCGCATCAAGTCGGTTACGCTTGGTAATATCCGCAAGGGTGGCACCTACTCAACTACTACGAACACTTGGAGCTATAATAATGATAGACTGACGGTTGAGAAGGTTTATGAAAACTTTTCTGATACTGACAATATAGGTGCTGTAATTGTTAAAGATGATGGCACATTGAATTCAGGAGGTAGCGAAGCCGCAAATCCTTTTGGTGATTTGATGCTCTTGCCACAGGATCTCGACGCAGATAATAGCGTGTCACTCAAGATTGTCTATGAGCTTAAGCGCCAGAATGCAGCAGACTGGGAAGAGGCGGAGTTGGAAACTGTTCTTCCAAGTATGACTTTGAATCCTGGTCAGCGCTATACCTTCAATGTTGTGCTTTCATCAGTTACAGATATTACAGTATATTATATTCAGACAAAGGTTGATCCTTGGGGTACGCCTCAGGTAGGAGGAACGGTTATCATTAAGTAATAGTTAGAACAATGAGACGATTTAGCTACATATTTATCCTGTTTGCAGCGTTATTGTGCGGTTGCAATGATAGCACCATAGACCCTAATGGTGACGAGCAGATTGTTGTGCCAACCAAGCCATATATCTACCTCGATGCTGGTGTTAGCACCCGTGCTGCGTTGGTGGACGGCACTGTGCTTAAACGAAACTTTAGAGTATATGGTTTCACTTACGACTTCAACAATAAGTGGAGCACCTATCGTGTTACGGCAAAGCCAAATGTTTTTGATAATGTGCCACAGTTGGTAACACATAGTAGTGGTAACTATACATACTCTCCTATAAAGGAGTGGCAGGGCGGAAAGTACACCTTCTTTGCCTACTATCCATCAAGTTTTTTAAATTCGAGCGGCGCAAATGTAGAGGGTACGCCATATATAACCTATGCTCCCGACTTTAACGATACCGCCGAGCATCGTGATGTTATGACTGCGATGTTTGAGGATACCAGCCTTAGCAGTAGCCCATACGTCTATTTCGACTTCTACCACCGTCTTTCGGCTGTGGATGTTGTTGCTATGAACTTCTATGAGCATAGCTATGATGACCCAAACGCCGATAATACGGTTATCAATGAAAGAATAACTATTGAGGTTGTAGATCTTGCTCTACAGTTCAAGAATGTGCAGTATCAGGAGGCTAAGATATATTTGGATAGACGTATTCCATCGGAGTGTACACCAGCTGATGCGGGCGCTAATCCTAACTATCAGATTATATCATCGGATAGTGGCTCTGGTATCTATATCAACTATAACGAGGATTCAACGCTTCGCCCTATCATCGCACAAAATAATAGTTCGATGATCTTCATTCCTCAGGAGAAAACAGACCTTGAGGTTACAACAACTGTTAAGTTTAAGAAGCGTCGTCCTAATGGAGTGTACTTGACCGATGAAAATGGTAATGACGTCTTCACTCAGACTATCGATACTCCTTTCAACCAGCCGTTGAAGGAGGGTAGCCGCTACTACTTGCAGATGACCTTTACATCTGCTGGTGTATCTATTAGCATTATCACCTCAGACGAGTGGGATGACATTAAGGTTGATTACGAATTTGAGTAAAAATATAGGTTATGAGATATTTACATTTTATATTGGCCTTTGTTGCATCTGTCGTGGTTAGCGCTTGTGTGACCAACGATGTCGATGTTTATATTGATTCCACAGACACCCCAGCCAATGGTGGCGACTTGCAGATTGTTGGTCGAATCACACAGTATACCGACTGCGATGTAGCAACACGCTCTAAGAAGGAGGGCGACGAGCCTAAGGTAACATCTATGGGTTTGGCATTGTTCCCAATCGAGGACGGTGTTATCGGCAACTGTTTGTACTACGACTTCAAGCTTGGTGGTAGCATTGTCTTTGTCGTCGATCGTAAAAACGAGGTGTTCAATGATTATGTGGATAAGCAGTTCGCTATGTATATCTTTGCTAATATGCAGGATGCAGAGGGCTTCCCTATCACATCTGCGGACGGCGTTGGCAAGTCGTTAGAATCTTTCACTAATTGTGCCGCAGCTGCCTCTACGACCGTTAAGGATGTCCCTGAAAACGGCTTCCCTATGGTGGGATCATTGGGTAATACACTTACTATCGAAGGCATCGAAAGCAACGGCAAGACTCTTATCCTTAAGCCATCACAAACTGATGCGAACGTAGATGGTCTACCTTTGGTTGATAGTCAGCCTACCGACAACCTTGAGATTCCTCTTAAGTCAATGTATGCCAAGTTTAGCTTCACCATTAGCGTGAAGCCCGACCAGGAGATCGTGGGAAACAAGGCACCTCGTTTCGATTTGCTTAGCTACGAGGTAAATAATATCCCTGCAACCGTCGACTCAGACTCATCTACCAACAACGACACTGCTGTCATCGCATCATCGGGCGAGGTGACTGTAGGCAGTTATGCGCAGGGTGCTACCACAGCAACCTTCGATTTCTACCTTCCTGAGCGCAAACTCACGCCCTCAGAAACAGACATTAATGAGGTTTTACCCGATGCACTTAAGAAGGGCACATACGGCACAGACGTTGATGCCGACCAGAATGGTTATCGCGACGAGGATGAGAGGTATCATCAGCGCTATAAGAATCTGTTGCCTGGTGATAATCAGAAGGCTACCTATGTAACCATCACAGGTAAGTACACCGACCACCAAGGCCACCTTTATGATGTAGACTACAACATCTATTTGGGTGGCAATAATGTAGATGATTTCAATATTATCCGTAATACACACTACGATAATAGCGTAACTATCCGTGGTATATCTACATCATCAGATCAGGTTGAGAACGACCAAGCTATCTCTATCGACTGGCGTGTTAATGTAGACCGTGAGAAGAGCACCCCATTGGTTATCAACTTGCGCCGTGAGAGCCTTTTGGATGCCCACTACGAGGTACGTCCTTTGCGTTTGCGCCTTGTGGGAGAGACTATCCCTACTGGCACATCTGCCACCGTTCAGATTCTTAACCAGGACGGCACTGCCACTAATATTCCAGAGTGGATTCGCTTGGAGGCAAGCGGTGATACAGATGACCACATTGCCAATGGTGTTTCAGCGGGTAAGCGTAAGTATTTCACCGCCGACCTTGTGACTAATACGCTCAAGGATGGAATATCTATTGATGTCAATAACTTGTCTGCAAACAACCAGACTCTCTGGATATATGTCGATGAGAATACTACTACTACATCGCGTGCTGCTATTGTTCGTGTCACCTACGATGGCATTGCAAAGGACTATAAGATTGTGCAGAATGGTCTTCACCTAGTAACATCTACTGATAAAGAGCGTACATACTACATCGAGCAGTATGAGGAGTATCTCTATAACTACGATGCCGAGGACTCTTATGGTCAAACTCAAGATGAGGGTATGCCTTGGGGCTTACCTAATGTACAGCTCTCAAATGAGCATAGATCGTTTACTAATAGCAGAGGCAATTCATCATGGAATAATTATCTAAATAATAATATCCTTCCTACTTACGATTTCTATATCGCAAAGCACGATGGTGATTTTGCTGCAGAAGCTGGTGCTACTATGGTGCATAGTTACGCAGGACAACATTTTACAGAAGATATCGTCAAAAAGAGTAAAAATGGAGTAAGTAATCTCACAATGGATCAGCAGCCAAGTGGCGCTGTGGAGTATTGCTACAATCGAAATAAGAGAAACTCTGATGGTTCTATTACAAAGATTCTGTGGTATCTCCCATCTGCGGACGAGTTAGAGGATTTTATTGTTCCTGCTTATAGCTCTTTCGAGGAATTCCAGGATAACTATTATTGGACCTCACAGCCAGCATATATTAGAAACGTGTACTATTATGAGGATGGAAGCAATACATTCCCGTTCATCGTTTATGATGATAATCCGGAATATGCGCGTGCCACAAAGGTCGTTGCTAAGGGTAATAATGTATATGAATATGCATTAAGTGGTCTGAATGAAGAGACTAACGTGATTGACCCAAGTACAGGAAAGATATTAGACTTCACCGGTAGTGGCGAGATAAATTTTGGATATTTCTATCTGATGTATCGTTGGAAGAATGGCACCCCTGATGAAACATTTGGTCAAACTGGCTTTGGTGGTGTGGTGAATGGTACACAATATCTAGGAGAGGAGTTTGGTGAAAAATTAGATGGTCGCACAACAGGTAATAGATATCATGTCCATTTGGGTCACTTGTATGATATGACCCAGGAGGGTTATCATCATCGTACCAAGAAAAACCGCGTACGTTGCGTCCGAGCAGATTTAACTACCAACAACCAGCAGATGGTTCTTGTCTATACAGTTAGCACTACACCCGCAACTACGCTCGATAAGAGTGGTAACACTATGTATGTGATGAAAAATACAAACTACGATACATATCTGACAACCTCGGGCACAAATGTGGCAGCAAGCAATTTTGCTTTAGGTTTTGACAACTATGTCGTTATCGAAGATAATAAGATTAAGAGTGTTGCCAAGAATCAGTACTTCTATGGAGATGATAGTGATGTGTCGTTCAATAATAATGGTACAAGTTATACTATTAGTAATAACAATAGCAACTTTACAATATCTTGTAGAACTGGTTTCATCATCACAAGAACATATTACCTTCGACAGACAAGCGCTTCTCAGATAACTATGAGTACTACCAATAGTGATAACACTTGGCAATTCTACGAAGTGAAAAAGGAATATGTAGTAACACAATAGTTAGCTCTATGTAGCATTAACACACAAGCTCGGCATCATAACGTATGCCGGGCTTGTGGTTATTATACGGGGAGGAATTCTACTTCGTACAAAGTCCAACCGTGTACGTTGTGTACGCAAGCAGTAGGTTTATGTAACTATCTTAATATCGGCAAGTCCCCTCGGTGAGGGGACTTATTTTGTGTTGTGGCATTACCGATTATTGCGTTGTCTTTTCCCTTTTTGTTTCTGCCCCCCCTCTATGCCTACAAATAAATTTGAGGTAGGGGCATAAACAAAAAGAGATGTCTTTCGACATCTCTTTGCTTGTGTTCTTTTGTAGTCGATAGGGGATTCGAACCCCTATGTCCTGCGTGAGAGGCAGGTATCCTAGCCCTTAGATGAATCGACCAAGTTGTGTTGTCATCGGGTTGTTTCCTTTTGACACTGCAAATATACTACAAATTTTTTATCCACCAAAACTTTTTGCAAAAAAAATCGAAAAAAGTGCAAAAAATCTCATTTTACCCCTAAAAACGCCCCCTTTCCGCACTCCTGAGCCCCCACAAAGCCTATAGAAAGTATAGCATTCGTATTATCAAACAAACGGGGTGCGCTCAACTTGTCGTTGAACACACCCCGTAGTAGTGGGATTGAGTGGAGTGGAGTTACTCCATTATGGTATAACTTGAGGCACGGCCGTTAGGGTAGATGCCATCGATGCTATGTATGCGCTCGGTAATGCGCTCAAGGTCGCTGAGCGAGTAGACGGGGCGGTCGTTGATGTGGGTGATGACGTAGCCCTGCTTCACTCGGCAGCGCTCCAAGAGTCCGCCACCATTGACCGAAGCAACCTGCACACCACCCTTGATGTCGAGTTCCTGGCAGAGGCTCTGTGGGGCATCCTTGAGTTTTGCGCCAAGCACCTTGACAGCATCGACGCTATCCTTGCTTAGGAGGCTCGTCTGGCCACTCCTATTTTGGAGTGTGGCAACAACCTCCAGCTCCTTATCCCCGCGACGCAGACCGAGGGTTACCTTATCGCCTGGGCGACGCTTGCCTATCTGCTCAAGGAAGATTGCCGAGTCCTTAACCTTGACGCCGTCCACCGAGAGGATGATGTCGCCCTTGCGGATGCCTGCCTCAGAGGCTGCACCGCCCTCAGACACAGAGGCTACGTATATACCTCCAACCTCCGAGATGTTGGTCATCTCGCCAGCCTCGTCGATAAACTGCTGGTCGATAGCCCTGAACGATATGCCCAGCACGGCACGCTGTACGATGCCCGACTCCTTGAGGTCCACGACAACCTTGCGAACGATGGTCTCAGGGACAGCGAAGGAGTAGCCTACATAGCTACCCGTAGAGGTTTTGATGATGGTGTTGATGCCCACAAGCTCACCACGAGCATTCACCAACGCACCGCCTGAGTTGCCAGGGTTTACCGCGGCGTCGGTCTGTATGAACGACTCGATGCCCTGTTGCTCGATAGCGCCGAGGCTACGCGCCTTAGCCGACACGATACCTGCGGTGATGGTAGACTGCAAATCCATAGGGTAGCCGATAGCCAAGACCCACTCGCCTAAGCGAAGGTCGTCCGACGAGCCGAAGGGTAGGGTGGGGAGTGCCTCGGCCTCGATCTTTATCAGGGCGACATCTGTCGAGGGGTCGCTACCGATAATCTTGGCATCGAAGGCACGGCCATCGTGGAGCTTTACTCGCAGTTTCGAGGCATTCTCCACAACGTGGTTGTTCGTTACGACATATCCATCCTCCGAGATTATTACGCCTGAGCCTCCTGCACGAGCCTCGCGCTGGCCTCCACGACCAAAGCCCTGAGGGTAGCCAAAGAACTCAAAGAAGGGGTCTATGGCTTGGCTCTGACTGCTTACAGAGATAGTAGCCTCGATATTCACTACGGCCTTCACGGCATTCTCCGCAGCGTAGGTGAGGTCGGGGTATTCGCGATTGACCACCGAGGAGGCGAAATGGGTATCTACCACGGGGTTCTCCCTGAAGGATGACTCCTGCTTATCGAAGAGCGTGGTGATAGCTGGGGCGCCCTCCGTCTGATTGTTAGATGTGATGTAAATCGTAGCCACACTGGTCATTGCCGCAATTGCGACAGTGCCAATAAAAAGAAAAAGATTTCGTTTCATAATAGTTCTCACTTGGTTAAATTATGAGTCGAGGTCTTATCTATAGGCTTTCAGTTTTAGTTAAACAATCAGTTAATTACACAAAAATAACGCCCCGAAGAGCGTTATATTGTTTGGTGCGATAAAATTTTACTCCTTTAGGATATATACCGTCTCGCCGGCCCGTTGCATATTGTAGGTCTCGCGGGCGAAGCGCTCCATAAACTCTGGCGAGGTGGTTATCTTGTGTATGAAGATGCTGTCGTCGGAGATCTTCTTTTCAAGGATATCAATTCTGCGCTCCACCACCTTGCGGTCGTGATGTGTACGTATCATATCGCCTATGGTACGTATCGACACAACGAGGGTGCAGATGGCGATGACCACGGTCAGCACCACCCAAAAGACGTTGATGAATCTCTGCTCTTTAGCCACCTTTGCCATACTGCACTACGGAATATGCATAAACTTATGGGTCTGTATCGAGATGTTCCATACGGGATTCTCCTTCACCCACTCGACGAGTTCGGGGATGATGCTTTCGTAGACACTCCACTCTGGCTGAACATAGAGTAGACACTTGCGACGCACCCTCTTGCTACACTCCACGGCCCACTCTAAGTCCTCCTTAGTCTGGATGATGACCTTCAACTCGTCGGCCCTGAGTAGTGCCTCCTCCAATGGGGGCATCTGGCGTTTGGGCGAGAGGCATATCCAGTCGAACTCACCGCGTATAGGGTTTGTTCCCGAGGTCTCGATAAATATCTCAAGGCCACGGGCGTGTAACTCGCGAGTAAGCTCCTCCAAGGGGTAGAGTAGAGGCTCTCCTCCCGTGATGACTATTGCCTGCGCCGAGCAACTTGATGCTCTCTCAACAATAGTCTCGATGGGGGTTGGTGGGAATAACTTTGGGTTCCACGTGTACTTAGCATCGCACCAGCGACAACCTACATCACAGCCTCCGAGGCGTATGAAGTAGGCTGGCTTTCCTGAGTGGAAACCCTCACCCTGTATGGTATAAAAATCCTCCACGAGGGGTAGCTTCTTGCCACCCTCAAGGAGTTCTAAGTCGGGATTAATCTTCATCTAAAACGTAAATATCCTTAAGGTTGCGTCCTACCTGATTATAGTCGAGACCATAGCCTACGATAAACTCATTGCCAATGGGCATAGCCACATAGTCGATCTTGTACTCGTAGAGGAACTTATCTGGCTTGAAGAAGAGTGTACAGATAGAGATACTTGCTGGGTGGCGCGAGTTCAGGTAGTCGAGCAAGTAGTTCATACTATGGCCCGTCTCAACAATATCCTCGATGATGATGATATCCTTGCCCTCGATGTCGAAGTCGATGCCGAGGTGCTGCTTGATGTTACCCGTAGACTGGGTACCCTCGTATGACGATATCTTGATAAATGCCAAGCGCGAGTCGAAAGTTGTCTTGCGCACAAGGTCACTCAAAAAGAGGAAGGCTCCGCTGAGTACGCCCAAGAAGATGGGGGTCTTTCCAGCGTAGCGCTCGTTGAGTTGCTCTGCCACACGTGTTACGGCTCTGTCGATCTCCTCGGCAGGAATCATCACTTTAAACTTGCGGTCTAACAATTTTATCTTTTCCATAGTCGATATATTTTGTCCAAAGGTACACAATTTTTTTTGATTTCCGAACACTATTCGGTCTTTACACGCTCAAGGATGCCTGTGAGTGCTGCGAGGATGACGCCATAGTTGGTTATTGCTACGCCCTGCTTACGTGCTCGTTCTATACGGCTAAGTACATGTTTGCGATTAAACATACAGGCTCCGCAGTGAATCACCATATCGTATGGCGTAAGGTCTTCGGGGTAGTCGGCACCTCCCACGATGTCGATATTAAGACTCTCGCCAAACTTCTTGCGCAACAGGCGTGGTAACTTTACGCGGCCAATATCCTCATTTTGAGGCGTATGCGTACACGCCTCGGCAATGAGTATGCGAGATGTTGGCGATAGTCGCTTAAGGGCCTTGACACCCTCGGTGAAGAGGCGTATATCGCCCTTGTAGCGGGCAAAGAGTATCGAAAAGGAGGTGAGTGTTGAGGCCTCTGGCTTGAGACTATATACCTCGTTGAAGGCCTGCGAATCGGTGATTATCAACTCTGGAGGAGTTGCCAATGCTGCCAAAGCCTCGGCCATACGGTCGGGGGTACAGCAGATAGGAATACACCCTCTGTCAAGTAGTTCGCGGATGGTCTGCACCTGTGGCTGTATAAGACGACCCTTAGGGGCAGACTTATCCTGTGGCATAACCAACAGCACCCTGTCGCCAGCCTTGCAGAAACCCTCGGTGATGTATCGCTCCTCGGCAGGACGAATAGCCACGATAGCCTTAGTTAGCTCCTCCACGCCCTCACCTGTGAGCGCGCTGATGGCTATTACGCTCTGGCCAACGGCCTCTTCTGCATGTTTCAGTGCTCCGTCAAGGTCTGCGATGCTGTCGCTATGTGAGAGTGCCACGACTACGGGAATCTCCCTTACGCGACACTCCTCCATTAGGCGTAACTCGCTGGTGTAGTCCCCCTCGCTGAGGAGGATTACGGCTATGTCTGTCCTATCGAGCACCTTGTTACTACGTGCCACACGCTCGCCTCCGAGGAGGGTGTTGTCGTCGAGACCTGGGGTATCGATAATTATCGCTGCGCCAAGCCCATTTATCTCCATAGGCTTCTGCACGGGGTCTGTCGTAGTGCCAGCAATGGGCGACACGATGGCAACATCCTGTCCCGTAAGTCGGTTTACGAGCGTAGACTTACCGGCGTTGCAGCGACCAAAGATGGATATATGTACTCGCTCGGAACTTGGTGTACTTTGCATAGTAGGGTGGTGTTAGAAACGGAAATCGCGTTTACCCTCGGCAATAGCCCTGAGGTTATCCTCGGTGATGCGACGCACCTTCTCCGAAGGGATGATGCGTGTGAGTCGGTCAATCATCTGAGCACCAGCAACCTTTACACCAGGCGAGGCATAATCTTCGAGGTACTCGGCCAAGGTCATCAAGGCATTAGGGGCACAGCAGTTGCCAATCATACCGCGCTTTGCCAACGACATAAATCTGTCGCCCGTGCGGCCCTCGCGGTAGCAAGCGGTGCAGAAACTTGGGATGTAGTTCAGGTCTAAGAGCCAACCCACAATCTCGTCGAGGGTGCGGTTATCCGAGATGTCGAACTGTGCCGACTCCTCGGCATCCTCAATACACTCGGCATAGCCACCTACACTTGTCTTCGAGCCACCGCTAAGCTGTGAAACACCAACGTCGAGGACGAGTTCGCGTGAACGCTTAGACTCGCGGGTAGAGACAATCATACCTGTATATGGCACAGCCAGACGGAGTACTGCGACGATACGACGGAATACCTCGTCGGTAACAGCATCGGGGAAGTCCTTAGGGTCGATGTCGTCGGCAGGACGAATACGTGGTACGCTGATGGTGTGAGGGCCTACGCCAAAGCGGGCCTCAAGATGCTCAGCATGCATAAGGATACCGACTACGTCGTAGCGATAGTTCGACAAGCCGAAGAGCGCACCGATACCTACATCGTCGATACCTCCCATCATAGCGCGATCCATCGCCTCGGTATGGTATGCCCAATCGCTCTTAGGACCCGTAGGGTGTAGACGCTCGTAGGCCTCACGGTCGTAGGTCTCCTCGAAGAGGATATATGTGCCGATACCAGCATCCTTGAGACGTGTGTAGTTCTCCACCGTCGTAGCGGCGATATTCACATTTACACGACGTATAGCGCCGTTCTTGTGGTGGATCGAGTAGATGGTGTCGATAGACTCCAATACATACTCTATAGGGCTTAACTTAGGATGCTCACCCGTCTCCAATGCCAAACGCTTGTGGCCCATATCCTGCAAGGCGATAACCTCGCGACGAATCTCCTCCTGGGTAAGCTTGCGACGAGGGATGGTCTTGTTCTTAGCGTGGTAGGGGCAGTAGACACAGCCATTGACACAGTGGTTCGAGAGGTAGAGAGGGGCGAACATCACGATACGGTTGCCGTAGATGCGCTCCTTGAGGCGACGTGCTATTTCGTACATACGTGCCTCGTACTCCTTATCCTCGACCTCGATGAGTACGGCAGCCTCGCGGTGCGAGATGCCGTTGCCCTCCTCGGCCTTCTTCAGAATCTCCTCGATGAGAGCTCTATCGTTGCGATGCTCCTTGGCGTACTCCAACGTAGCACGAATCTCGCCGTCGTGGATGAACTCCGAAGCATGCTCCGACTTTACGTTATATTCTATGTTGCTCATAACTATTGTTTTAGGTTATTGAAATCTCCTCGTGAGAAATCTATGTGGTAGCCGATGGTTTGTAGTTCGCTCTCCAGCGCCTTAAGGCCTTCGGCCGCCTCCTTGCCCCACGAGGCTTTATTTTCGTATATAGCATATTTAGCTCTCACATCCGAAGGTGAGAGGTTTGGCATAACAACATTTGCTCCCGAAAGGATACCCTCCAACCTACCTCGTGGTGTGAGCGTTGCCAAGGCCGTGGTGGCGGGGATGAGTGCTGAGGGGAGAATGAGACGTGCTATGGCGACTGCGGCAAGGGTGAGGTTGAGGTCTCCCGCAGGCTCACCACCCAGAGGTGTGGCGTGGTGGGGTAGGAAGGGGCCTATACCAACCATTTCGGGACGATACTTCTCGATAAGGAGAAGGTCCTCGGCGATATGCTCGATGGTCTGACCCTTAACGCCAATCATCATACCCATACCCACTTGATACTCGGCACGTTTCAGGGCCTCGACACAGGCTAAGCGGTGCTGAAGGCCTCGTGATGAGGGGTGTAGCGAGGCATATAACTCCTCGTTTGCAGCCTCGTGACGAAGGAGGTAGCGGTTGGCACCAGCACGTTTAAGTTTTATGTAGGACTCCTCGCTACGCTCACCCAGAGATAGCGTTATGGCTACGTCGCTATAGAGACTGCGTATATGGGAGATTAGCTCCACGAGCCACTCGTCGGAGTGGGTACCATCTTCGCCTCCTTGCAATACGAAGGTGCGGAAGCCAAGATTGTATCCCTCCTTGCAGCACGCCATAACCTCTTCGGTCGTAAGGCGGTAGCGCTCGGCAGTGCGGTTGCTACGTCTGAGACCACAATACATACAGTCGCAACGACAGTAACTCGACAGTTCGATTAGTCCACGTATAAAAATGCCAAGTCCGAACTGCTGGCGCGCAGTTCGGACGGCATTGTCTCTGAGAAGTTGTAGCACGTGACTATCCGTTGCACACGCCGTAAGCAGTGCGCTAAGGCTCTTCTTGTCGAGCCTATGACCAGATGCCAATTGCTCAACCAACTCTCTCATTATTATCTCTTCTTGAGTTCGGCATCGAAGGTCTTCTTACCATCACCATAGGCAGTGTGTACGCTTGGGCCTGAGATACAGCCACCATCACATACCATTACCTCGATGAACTGAGCAGGAGCCTTACCAGTCTTACCGTATGCCTTCAACAGACCTACGTTCTTCTTGTTGAGACCTGCAATCTGGAGGGTTGTGAAGTCCAACTTGCCATCAACCAACTCCTTAACTGCTGCGGTAACACCACCATTCTCAGCAAAGCCGTGAGCCGAGCGACGTGAAGCGCACTCTACAGGGTGTACGTTAGCCTCGCCAAGCTCGATGTTCATACCGCCAAGGATTGCGTGAACCTCCTCATAAGTAAGGATGAAGTCTACCTTACCCTTAAGATCCTCACGACGAGCCTCCTTACGCTTAGCGATACATGGGCCTACGAAGACAACCTTTGCGTTAGGGTACTTCTCGCGAGCGAGGTCTGCGGTGTAGACCATTGGAGAGTATGTAGAAGAGATATACTTCTGCAACTCTGGGGCGTGCTTGCGAGCCATCTCCATATATGAAGGACAGCAAGAGGTAGTCATAAATGGCTGACCCTCCTCCATCTTCTCTGCAAACTCGTGAGTCTCCTTCTCGGTAGTGATCTCGGCGCCACGAGCAACCTCGATAACATCCTTGAAGCCGATAGCCTTGATAGCACCATATACCTGCTCAGTAGGTACGTTGTACTGAGAGAGGATTGATGGAGCAACCATAGCGATAACCTCCTCACCACGGCGGATAGCCTGGAGAATGTCGAATACCTGAGAGATCTCGAAGATAGCACCGAATGGGCAAGCGTTCATACACTTACCGCAGTAGATACACTTAGACTCGTCGATATGCTCTACGCCATACTCATCCTTAGAGATAGCACCCACTGGGCAAGCCTCCTCACAAGGAACAGGGATGTAGACGATAGCGTGATAAGGACACGCAGCGTAGCACTTACCGCAGCTGATACAGATCTTGTGGTTGATCTTACCCTGAGAGGTCTCTGGGTCGAACTCGATAGCGTTCTTTGGGCAGGCGTGCTCACAAGCACGAGCAACGCAACCGCGACAGAGGTTAGTGATATCGTAGTTTGTGCGTACGCAAGAAGAACAAGCCTCGTCGATAACGCACATAATGTTATCCTTGATACGATCGCGGTCGAGGGCCATCTTGGCGTAGTCAGAGAGTGGCATAAGCTCGTCGGTCTCGTCGGTCATATCGTAGCCGAGCAAAGGCAACGACTTGTACTTCCACACAGCACGCTCCTTGTGGATACAGCATCTACCGCGTACTTGTGAGTTGCGAGGACTAAATTCAATGGGTACTCGGTCGATTTTCTCAACGAGTTGTCCCTCGTTCCAGAGGCTTACGAGCTTAGTAAGAAGTCTCTGGCGTACAATCATTACGTTATTTTTAATTGCCATACGATAAAAGTTGGGTTTTACAATTGAGCAAAGATAATAAATTTTACGTCAATCATACAAATTTATTGGCTTTTTTTGACCCTTTATCCCCAAATTGTAAGTTATTTATCCCTTATTGGTATTAAATATGTTCTTTTTTGAGGGGAGTTATGGAAAAACAGGATTGAGTGATACTTTATTATAATATATATACCTCGGATAATGGCCGAGGCTACGGAGAGTTAAGGCCGTGTGAGGAGGTGAGACGTTTTTTAGAAATGGCTCGTGGCGATGCCGTGGCTGTAAAGTGCGATGTGTTAAAAAGATAACAGCGAAAAAACTATGAATTTTCGGAGTAATTATGTATCTTTGCCCCCGATTTTTGTCTACATCGTTAGCTCACTGATGCTTAAGCATTTCTCGGATGCGTGTTTTAGTGGGTGTAAACAGCGAAAACGGGGTTTTCGAGAGGCGATAGACAACGGACTGATTAGAAATATATAACAATTTATTGAGGAAATATGAGAGAGAAGAGATTTATTACGTGTGATGGTAACTACGCTGCGGCACATATTGCATATATGTTCTCGGAGGTAGCAGCCATCTATCCTATCACCCCTTCATCAACTATGGCAGAGCTTGTTGATGAGTGGTCGGCACAGGGCAAGAAGAATATCTATGGTGATACTGTGAAGGTGGTAGAGATGCAGTCAGAGGCTGGTGCTGCGGGTGCAGTACACGGTTCACTTCAGAGTGGTGCCCTTACATCTACTTTTACAGCATCACAGGGTTTGCTCCTTATGGTGCCAAATATGTATAAGATAGCAGGTGAGTTGCTCCCTTGCGTTTTCCACGTATCGGCACGTTCGTTGGCGGCTCAGGCCCTCTCAATTTTTGGTGACCATCAGGACGTTATGGCCGTGCGCCAGACAGGTTTTGCTATGCTTGCAACCTCTTCAGTTCAGGAGGTTATGGATCTTGCAGGTATCGCACACATCGTGTCCCTCAAGGCTCGTGTACCTTTCGTACACTTCTTCGATGGTTTCCGTACCTCTCACGAGATTCAGAAGATCGAGCTTATCGACGAGGCATCACTTGCTGCGATGTTCGACCGTGAGGCTTTGAAGGAGTTCCGCAAGCGCGCCCTCAACCCTGAGAGCCCTGTAACACGTGGTACTGCTCAGAACCCAGATATCTACTTCCAGACTCGCGAGGCATCGAACAAGTTCTACGATGCAGTGCCAGATATGGTTGCTGAGGCTATGGATAAGATTTCGGAGATTACTGGTCGTCAGTACAAGCCATTCACCTACTATGGTGACCCAGAGGCTGAGAATATCATTATCGCTATGGGCTCAGTTACCGAGACCATCAAGGAGTGTGTAGACTACCTCCGTACTCAGGGCAAGAAGGTGGGTGTTATCACCGTTCACCTCTACCGTCCATTCTCAGCGAAGTACCTCTTCAACGTGTTGCCATCAACCGTGAAGCGTGTCTGCGTTTTGGACCGCACTAAGGAGCCAGGAGCTAATGGTGAGCCATTGTTCCTTGATATCCGCGACGCATTCTACGAGTGCAACGAGCGTCCAATGATTATCGGTGGTCGCTACGGTCTTTCGTCTAAGGATACTACACCTGCTCAGATGTTGGCAGTATTTGCTAACCTTGAGTCGGAGACTCCAAAGAACCACTTTACCGTAGGTATCAACGACGATGTTACTATGTTGTCGTTGCCTGTAGGTGCTGAGATCTCTATGGCTAAGGAGGGTACCTTCGAGGCGTTGTTCTTCGGTCTTGGCTCAGATGGTACAGTAGGTGCTAACAAGAACTCTATTAAGATTATCGGTGGCTCGACAGACAAGTACTGTCAGGCTTACTTCTCATACGACTCTAAGAAGTCGGGAGGTTACACCTCTTCACACTTGCGTTTCGGTGATAACCCTATCACCTCTCCATACTTGGTTACTACACCAGACTTCGTGGCTTGCCACGTGCCATCGTATGTTGAGAAGTACGACGTGTTGAAGGGTTTGAAGCGTGGTGGCTCATTCTTGCTCAACTCGGTAAACGATGCTGAGACCACTTGTGCTACATTGCCAGCACATATGAAGGCTTACCTCGCAAAGAACAATATCAACTTCTACATCATCAACGCTACTAAGATTGCTGCAGAGCTTGGTCTTGGCTCACGTACCAATACCATTATGCAGGCTGCATTCTTCAAGATTGCCGACATCATTCCTATCGAGAAGGCTGTCGAGGAGATGAAGAAGGCTATCTACAAGTCTTACGGCAAGAAGGGTGAGGATATCGTGAATATGAACTATGCTGCTGTGGATGCTGGTTGCGAGGCAGTGGTTAAGGTTGAGGTTCCTGCTGAGTGGGCTTCATTGGAGGTTGCTGAGATGAGCCACGCTGTTAGCGAGGATGTTCCAGCCTTTGTTCGCAATATCTGTAAGCCTATCGATGCTCTCAAGGGTGATTCACTCCCTGTGTCAGCATTCAATGGCCGTGAGGATGGTACTTGGGATAATGGTACTGCGGCTTACGAGAAGCGCGGTATCGCTACCAGCGTTCCTGAGTGGAAGATTGAGAACTGTATCCAGTGTAACCAGTGTGCCTACGTTTGTCCTCACGCTGCTATCCGCCCATTCCTCGCTACTGAGGAGCAGGCTGCAGCTTCGGGCTTGGAGTGGAAGCAGGGCTTGGGTGAGACCAAGAACCTCAAGTTCCGCATTCAGGTGTCGCCACTCGACTGTACAGGCTGTAACAACTGTGTTGATGTATGTCCTGCAAAGGAGAAGGCATTGGTTATGCGTCCTTTGGCTGAGCAGTTGCCTGAGGCTGAGAACTGGACAAAGGTTACCAAGGAGATTGGCTATACTGAGTATGTAGATAAGACTAAGTCGGTGAAGAACTTGCAGTTTGCACAGCCATTGTTCGAGTTCTCAGGTGCTTGTGCTGGTTGCGGTGAGACCCCATATATCAAGGCTATCACTCAGCTCTTCGGCGACCGTATGATGGTTGCTAATGCTACTGGTTGTACATCAATCTACTCTGGTTCAGCACCTTCAACTCCATACTGCACCAACGCCAAGGGTCAGGGTCCTGCGTGGGCTAACTCATTGTTCGAGGATAACGCCGAGTTCGGTCTCGGTATGCGTGTCGGTGTCGAGAAGATTCGTGAGGCACTTGCTGAGACTATGCAGAAGGCTATCGCTGAGTGCAACTGCTGCTCAGAGGAGCTTAAGGCTACTATGCAGGAGTGGATCGACTCACGTCACTTCGCTGCTGCAACACGCGATATCGCTGCACGTCTTATCCCTATGGCTGAGGCTTGCGACTGCAACTACTGCAAGACTATCATCGAGTATAAGGATTGGTTGGTTAAGCGTTCGCAGTGGATCTTTGGTGGCGACGGCTGGGGCTATGATATCGGCTTCGGCGGTGTAGACCACGTTCTTGCTTCGGGCGAGGATGTAAATATCCTTATCGTCGATACTGAGGTTTACTCTAATACTGGTGGTCAGTCATCTAAGTCTACCCCTGTAGGTGCTGTCGCTAAGTTTGCCTCTGCAGGTAAGCGCATCCGCAAGAAGGATATTGGTGCTATTGCAATGACTTATGGCTATGTATACGTAGCACAGGTATCTATCGGTGCTTCACAGCAGCAGCTCTTCAACGTACTCAAGGAGGCTGAGGCCTACCCAGGTCCATCACTCATCATCGCTTATGCTCCTTGTATCAACCACGGTATCAAGGGTGGTATGACACGTACTCAGACCATTGGTAAGCAGGCTGTTGAGTGTGGTTACTGGCACCTATGGCACTACAACCCACTTCTTGAGGCTGAGGGTAAGAACCCATTCGTTATGGATTCTAAGGAGCCAGACTGGTCTAAGTTCCGCGACTTCCTTATGAAGGAGGTACGTTATACCTCACTTAAGAAGGCCTTCCCTGCTGAGGCAGAGCAGCTCTTCCAGGCAGCAGAGGAGAATGCTAAGTGGCGTTATAACTCTTATATCAACCGCACAAAGTAATTTGATGTGATAAGGGGTCGATTGCGGCCCCTAACAAAAAATGCCTCGAATGGGACGTACGTCAAGTACTACCCATCCGAGGCATTTTTGCCGAGTGTGGCACTCGGCACCCTTCTGACATCAAATTGATTGGAGGTGGGTATTTAGGGAAATTAAGGAGTTCAGGGAGTTTAAGGAGAGCGCACTCCGATAACGGGTTGCGCAAGCCTATCCCTAATTTCCCTAATTTCCCTAAACTCATTACTGCGTAGCAGGCAAGGTATCGCCTTGCTATTCAGCCTTGCAACAACTAAAAGCGATTTCCTATGATAATTTCCGATTATTTTTATAACTTTGCACAAACTGACGACAATATTAATCAAAAACACTCAATAACTATGAAAAAACTATTTACCTTATTGGCTCTTGCACTCTTTGCCCTTACGGCTTGCGAGAAGAATGAGACTCCTCAGGAGCCTGTAGATACTACAACCTCTGTAGAGGTGCTCTCAGAGATTCCAATGACCATCGCTTATCAGGGTGGTAAGTCGCTGATTTTGTTCGAGATTAAGAATCCTATCGAGGATGTTCGTGTGACAGCCTATAGCAATGCCTTCTGGGTTAAGGATGTTATGGCAAATGATGGTGTGGTGAGTTTTGTTGCTGACCGCAATACCACCAGCAGTCGTCGCGAGGGTGTTATTACCATCAAGTATGGCGATATCGAGAAGTACGTAGGCCTTATTCAGGAGGTTCGCCCTGAGGGTGAGTATGACTACGAAACTGTGGCTACGGTATTTGGTGGTGAGTATCTTGGCAATGCTGGCGAAGACAACTATAACTACTATGTTCAGTTGGGTACCGGAGAGATTAACGAGGCCAACAATGGTGCTAATGCTGTCTATTACTACTTTGACATCTACGCTAAGAATCGTGGTGGCGAACATCCAATCCTCTCTAACGGTACTTACGAATTTGACCGTAATAATAGTTGCTATGTCGGTACGTTTACCGCAGAACATAGCAAGGCACACTTCAATAATGGGGATGGTCAGCCAGAGACCTCTTTCGAGATGAAGTCAGGCACTGTGACTGTGACAGACAATAAGTTCGAGGCTATCGTAACTATGTCGGATGGTACGTTGCATCGCATTGTCTATGAGGGCGAGCTCTATGTGCCAAGTGTTGTGGAGTCTCCTGCCTATAGTTCGAAACTCACCGAGGACTTTACCTTTGATCTCTCGACTGGCTATTTGCGCCTATTCTATTATGGTGATGAGTATGGCATCGGTGCAGATTATTGGTCGATAGCGCTTATGGAGGACTCTGGAGCACGCAATGGCGCCTACTTCCAGATAAAGTTATTTACTGACAGTTGTGAAGATGCGTCATACGAGTCTCTTGCTGGTGTCTATACACCTTGCTCGGATCTTGCACCACAGAAAAATTGTTTCATCAAAGGTCTTGTTGAGGGCGTAATGTATGTCGGCTCGCAGTACTATGTCGTGGAAAACTACGTTATCAATAACAACCTCGGTGCGCCAATCTACGATGGCCAGATTGAGATTGCTGTAGATGGTGATGATGTCAGTGTTACGTTGGATTGTATTGACGATAATGGCCATAAGATTCAGGGAAACTTCTCAAGTGTTGGTATAGAGTTCTACGACCGTAGAGGTAAGTAGACTTCGTTCATCCATATAGTAATAAAAAAAAGGTGAGGCGTGCCCTTGTGGGGCACGCCTTGCTTGATTAAATAAATATGGGGTAGACTATTTCTTGTTTTGGAGGACATCCGTTGCGCTTAGGGTGGTGATGAGTATAACACCATTTACACCCCTAAAACCATACATATTCGACCCCTTGATAATCTCTACATTCTTCACGTCGTGGATGTTTATAAGTTCCAGACGGCTCTCCACGCCATCGCAAAGCACCAAGACTCCCGAAGAGCTATTTATCGAGTTCTGAGTCATTAGGCACAACTCACCATTGATATATCGCAAACCGGGGTAGCACATCATAATAGCGCGTTGTAGGTCTGAGCAACCTGTGGCGCGTAGCCTATCGCCCGATATGCCCGATGAGTAGTCGAGACTCTCTCTGCGTTTCACGTATCCGAAGCCGAAGTTCATCAGCTCCTCCGACTCCTCGCTCTTTAGTATGTCGCCCTCCTCGGCCAAGACGATGTGAATGCTACGCCTACCTTCGAGGGCTATGGTGGTGGTGTCGCGCTTGACTATTATATATAGTATGTCGTCGGCCTTGAGGTCCGTCAGTCCAAAACGACCCTTGCTATCCGAGCGTGTCTGCTTGTCGCTATCTTTGACCTTTATGGTGGCCTTGATGCCAGAGCCGTCGAGGCGTGTGATAAGCCCGTTGAAAGGCTCTTCGGCCGCGGCTATATGTGCCGTGAAGGGCAGAAGAAGTAATAAAAGGTATCGCTTCATAGAGGTTGTAGGTTTAAGGTTTTTGGTGATGTAAAGATAGTGAATTTTAATATAATAAAGATTAGTGGCATAAAATTTATTGTTTTTAAAAATATTTAGTATATTTGTGGTATTAAAAGGTAAAATTCTATAACTAAAAAATATTACACTATGAAAGAGGCTATTGCAATTCTTACGGGTGGCGGTCCTGCACCTGGTATGAACACCGTTGTTGGCTCTGTAGCCAAGACATTCCTTGCTAAGGGTTATCGTGTGATAGGTTTGCACTATGGTTATTCGGGACTCTTTAATCCTAATCCACGTTATGAGGATTTGGATATGTTCCGCGTAGATTATATCTTCAACCAGGGTGGTTCTTACCTCACTATGAGCCGTTTCAAGCCTACAGAAGAGGATTTCGAGAAGAACTTCAACCTCGACTTCTTCAAGAACAACAATATCAAGTTGCTCGTAACCGTAGGTGGCGACGATACAGCATCTACTGCTAACCGCATTGCGAAGTTCTTGGAGCGTATGCAGTATCCTATTGCAAATATCCACGTTCCTAAGACTATCGACAACGACCTTCCATTGCCTGCAGGTATGCCTACTTTCGGTTATCAGTCGGCAAAGAATGCGGGTTCGGTTATCGGTCGTGCGGTATATAACGATGCTCGTACATCGGCTAACTGGTTTGTTGTTGCGGCTATGGGTCGCTCAGCTGGTCACCTCGCCTTCGGTATCGCTTCGGCTTGCCACTATCCTATGATTATCATCCCTGAGATGTTCAATAAGACAAAGATCACCATCGACAAGATCATTAGCCTTATCGTGTCGTCTATCGTTAAGCGTAAGATTCTCGGTATGGACTACGGTGCTGCAATGGTCTCTGAGGGTGTATTCCACGCTCTCGACCAGGATGAGATTCTTAAGTCGGGCATCCACTTCTCTTACGACGAGCACGGCCACCCAGAGTTGGGTAAGGTCTCTAAGGCCGAGATGTTCAACACCTTGCTTGAGAAGCGTTGTAAGGCTCTTGGCGTGAAGGTTAAGTCTCGTCCAGTGGAGATTGGATATGAGGTACGTTGTCAGACCCCTTGTGCTTTCGACCTCGTTTATTGCTCACAACTCGGTATGGGTGTCTATAAACTCTTCTCTGAGGGTAAGACTGGCTGTATGGTTTATATCAGCCAGGAGGGTTACGTATCGCCTCTCTATTTGAAGGACCTCCAGGATCCTGAGACTGGCAAGATTCCACCACGCTTGGTAGATATCAACGCCGACAAGATTCACCAGGTTATCGACAACCTTATGCACTATATCACCGAGGCTGACTACGAGGAGGCTAAGGCGTATATTGAGAATCCTGAGGAGTATGACTTCCGTAAGATATTGAATTGGAACTAATTATATCTGTTGAGGATAACGGTTTATTCCATAAAGTAGAAAATTCCCTTGAGAAGGAGTAATACCTTTTCGAGGGAATTACTTTTATGAAAAGTTGGTATAAACGTCTGCAAAATGCACCTCTTTGTAGGATAGAATTGACTTTTTATTGATTATATTTTGTGGTTCGGATATAAAGTGTTATATTTGTATTAGGAACTAATTTATGTTAAACTTTAATAACTAATGCTATGAAAAAGATTTTACTTGCTGTTGTTGCGTTGCTTTGTGTTGCAGCCGTAAATGCTCAGGACTATAAGAACTCTATCGGTTTGCGTCTTGGTTATGGCGCTGAGGTTCAGTACGAGCGCCATTTCTCTGCAGAGAACTATTTGGAGGTTAATGCAGGTCTTCACGGCTTCGGTAACTCAATTTTGGCAAACGCTATATACAACTGGAATTGCTTTGATTGGGATTGGACTCCATCTGCTGGCCGTTGGTTCCTCTCTGCAGGTGTCGGTGGTGCAGTAGGTATGTGGGGCTACGAGAAGGATGGCGTTAATAAACTTGGCGCTCAGGTAGGTGTTGTAGGTAATGTTGCTTTCGGTATCCGCTTCAACACTCCTGTAACTCTTTCTATCGACTATCGTCCAACTATCTACTTTTTGAATGGTGCTTGGGCTGATGGTTTCTATAACTTCGGTCTTACTTGTACTTACAACTTCTAATCGTAGAGGTCTAATACAAAAAAAGGGCGTGTCCGCAGTGGACACGCCCTCTCTTTTTGTGACGGATAAGTGCTACTTGTTGCAGAATTTGCGGTACTCCGAAACGAGCGACTCCATAACGCTCTTTACCGACTCAATCTTCTGGGCGCGCCAAGCGTTGGCACCAGCGAAGGCGTAGCCATTCTGGAGTTTGCCCTTGAAGGCGTTGTACAGAGCCAACATAATGCAGTAGGGGCTGTGTACTACGTCGCAGGTGCGGATGCAGTTGAAGCCACACTGCTTAGGGCGTGTGAGACCCTCCTTGACCTTGTCGAGGAAGGAACTACGTACAGCACGGCCTGGCATACCTACAGGGCTCTGGATAATCTGAATATCCTCCTCTGTGGCATCAATATAGGCCTGCTTGAAGTTAGCGTCGGCATCGCACTCCTCGGTAGTCACGAAGCGTGTTCCCATCTGCACGCCTGAGGCTCCGAGTTCCATAATTTTGTAGATATCCTCACCTGTATAGATGCCACCAGCAGCGATAACAGGGATTGTAAGGTCGTGCTTCTGGCCGAACTCACGTACGGCCTCCACAACCTGAGGAAGTGTAGTCTCGAGGCTGTAGTTCTCATCCTCGATCTGGTCGGCCTTGTAGCCGAGGTGTCCACCCGCCTTTGGACCCTCAACGACGATAGCATCTGGGGCGTAGTGGTACTCGTTCCACCACTTCTCGCAGAGCAACTTCGCAGCACGTGCCGAAGAGACGATAGGGGCGAGTTTGGTCTTTGCACCCTCGGTGAGGAACGATGGTAGGTTGAGGGGGAGGCCTGCTCCAGAGAAGATGATGTCAGCACCCTCCTTGATGGCTGTGCTTACCATATCGGCAAAGTTGGTCATCGCCACCATTACGTTTACACCGATGATGCCGTTGCTCTTTTGGCGAGCCTTGCGCAACTCCTCCTTGAGGCCGTCGATAGCTGCCTCAGCGAGGCTCTTTTTGGGGTTGTTGTATATGAGGCCGAGGCCTGCAGCAGATATTACGCCGATACCGCCCTCGTTCGCCACTGCCGATGCGAGTCCTGAGAGTGAAATACCGACTCCCATACCGCCTTGTACGATGGGAAGTTTGGCGATAAGGTCTCCGATTTTAAGTGATTTCATACGTTGTTGTATATCGTTTAAGTTTAGAAATAGTTCGCAAATATACAACAATTAAATAAAATAAGTGCCAATAAATCAATTTTATTGACACTTTTTTCGGTTTGGTTTATTATTAGCAGTTCTGAAATAGAACAATTTTATTCTCGTCTTACCTTAAGCAGCGAAGAGTCGCCATAACTCAAGAAACGGAACCCGTTGGCGAGGGCATAGTCGTAGATTCGCTTCCAGTCGCCACCCACGTATGCACTAACCAAGAGCAGTAGGGTAGACTTAGGCTGGTGGAAGTTGGTGATAATGTTGCTCACGATACGGAAGCGATAGCCCAGAGGGGTAATCATAATCTGTGTTGAGGCCTTGAGGCGGTCCAGGCCACTCTCGCTCATATACTCCAAAAGGGTTGATAGTGCCTCCTTGCCATCGAACGTATCGGGGATGTCGTACAACTCCCACTGCCCGATGGTGCGCTCAACCTCTGGAGAGCCACCGCTCTTTATGCGCCACGCAAGGGCCGAGAGCGACTCTAATGTGCGCACGGAGGTTGTGCCTACGGCAACGATATTGTCGATATTTTTAAGGAGGTTCTCCACAGCACTACGTGTTACGGAGAAGTGTTCGGTGTGCATAGGGTGCTGTGCCGCGTCGTCATCCTTAACGGGGAGGAATGTTCCTGCGCCCACGTGTAGCGTCACCTCCTCGAAGCTGTAGCCCTCTTTGCGCATACCCTCGATAAGCTCAGGGGTGAAGTGCAAGCCTGCAGTGGGGGCCGCAACCGAGCCCTCGAAACGTGCATAGACGGTCTGGTAACGTGTGTTGTCGATATCCTCGCTCTCGCGGTTGAGGTAGGGAGGGATGGGAATGCGACCCAAGGTTTCGAGTAGCTGGCCGAAGCTACACTCTGCCGACCAGCGGAAGCGCACGATATGCTCCCTCGTGCCTCGCTCAACGATCTCGGCACGCAGACTATGTTCCTGACCCCTATAGTCGAAGGTGATGCCTATTTCGCCCTCCTTCCACTTCTTGAGGTTACCCACGATGCAACTCCACTCCGACGAGCCATACTGCGCAAAGGCGCGCTCATAGTCGGCAGGGTTGTGTGGCTCAAGGCAGAAGACCTCGATGCGGGCACCAGAGTCCTTGTGCATCACGATACGTGCGCGTACTACACGGGTGTTGTTGAAGACCAGCGTAGCACCTTTAGGTAGGAATTCGGCCACATTACGGAAGTGGCTCTCGGTGATTGTGCCGTTGTCGTAGACAAGGAGTTTCGATGACGAGCGCTCCTCCAAAGGGAATTTCGCGATGCGCTCATCAGGAAGGTTGTAGTTGAAGTCGTTGATATCGATATGTCGTTCCATAGGGGCAAAGGTATAAAAAATATGGATTGTCCCCAAAGGAACAATCCATATTTTTGCTATTTAAAGGTGGCTACTTCTTGATTGTCAATTCGTCGAGCAACCAGCCAGCCTGACCATACTTCTCTACCACGAACAATACGTAGCGGATATCTACGGCGATGGTGCGCTGGAGTTCTGGCTCGAAGGCCACATCGCCCGACATAGCCTCCCAGTTGCCGTCGAAGGCCAAGCCAATGAGCTGTCCCTTGTTATTCATTACTGGAGAGCCTGAATTACCACCTGTGATGTCGCAGTTGAGCAAGAATGCCACTGGAAGGTCGCCATTCTTGTCGGTGTAGCGGCCATAGTCCTTAGCCTTGTACAACTCCTTCAAGCGCTCAGGCACGGTGAACTCCACAGGGTTCTTTGGGTCCTCCTTGGCCATTACGCCGTCGATGGTGGTGTAGTGACTGTAGATGATGCCGTCGGCAGGGCTGTAAGGGAGTACGTTACCGTAGGTGAGGCGGATGGTGAAGTTAGCATCCGAAGCCCACGCCTTCTCAGGCTGCATCTTCATAAGGCCGTCGATATAGAGGCGGTGACCATCGGCAAATTTGTTGTTCGAAGCCGTAACTGCGGGCGCAAGCTCGTTGTAGAGCTCGAAGAGTGATAGGGCAAGTTCGTATACGGGGTCGTTGTTGAAGGCCTCCTCTCGTGCCTTATCATCGAGGGCTAATACTCTCTGATACTTCTCATAGTTTGCAAGCTGCGAGTTGTCGTAGAGCCAGTCTACGTATGCGTCGCTGTTGCCACCAAACTCTGCATCAATCTTTGCGTAGATTGAGGGTAGACGCTTGTTGTTCTCGCGGTAGATGGTGAACATACGCTTTGCTACGTCGCGGTCTGTAGCCTCGTCGTAGTCCTTGTAGAATTGTTCGGGGTTGAATCTGCCAAGCATAGTCTGCGCAAGCTCCACCGACTGGAAGAATGCCTCCGAGAGATACTGTAATGTGGCATTCTCCTCCTTTGCCTCGGTCTGCGACTGCTCGATGAGGCTCAAGGCATCCATGTAGCGCTCCTCAGGGAGTGTGTTGGCATTTGCCCAAGCCTGGAACTCAGCCTCCTGTGCCGCCTTCTTGTCGCGCACGTTGAGCTTCTCGATGCCGCGTGACATACCGATAGAGTTCTTCCAGTAGTTTGCCGAGCCTGCGAACTTAGCGTCGTACTTGATGCGTACAGCCTGGTCAGCATCCATATGCTTGCGCAAGATTGCCTGACGCTCGCCACGGATGTAGATGCGCTGTGGGTTGTCCACCTCCAACATATAGTCAATCTCGTAAGATGTCATATAGCGCTCGGTAGAGCCTGGGAAGCCCATAATCATACCGTAGTCGCCCTCCTCGATACCCTTCAACGAGATGTCGAGCCACTTCTCGGCCTTGTAAGGCACATTCTCCTTAGAGTATGCCGCAGGGCGGTTGTCCTTGCCAGCATATACGCGGAAGATAGAGAAGTCGCCAGTGTGGCGTGGCCACATCCAGTTGTCGGTGTCGCCACCGAACTTGCCGATAGATGATGGGGGAGTACCCACGAGACGAACGTCGGTGTAGGTCTCGTAGACGAAGGCGAAGAACTGGTTGTTGCCGAAGAAGCCAGGAATCACAATATCCATATTGGGGTACTCGGCTTCAAGCTTTGCGATGAGGTTCTTCTTATTCTCGGTAGCCATCTGCGAGAACTCCTCCCAAGCAGCATTAGCTGGGATGTTACCCTTGATGTCGGCCGTAACATCGAAGATGTGGCGCACGAAACGCACTGAGAGACCCTCGGCAGGGAGCTCCTCCTCGTTGTTCATAGCCCAGAAACCATCGGCGAGGTAGTCGTGCTCTACGGATGAGAGCTTCTGAATGGCGTCGTAGCCACAGTGGTGGTTGGTGAAGAGCAAGCCGTTAGGCGATACAATCTCGCCTGTGCAACCTCCGCCAAAGATTACGATGGCATCCTTTAGGGATGACTTCTCGGCAGAGTAGATATCCTCGGCCTTGAGTTTACAGCCATGAGCCTTCATATCCTTCTCGTTCATCTTCTTGATATATGGCAAGAGCCACATACCCTCATCGGCAACGGCGGTGAAGGTCACACACACCAAAGCCAAAAGTGTTAATAGTCTTTTCATAGTATAAGTTGATTAAAGTTACTTTCCCAAAGCAAATATACGAAAATAATTTTTAAAAATTGTGTATTACTAAGTCTAATAGATAAAAAATAGACGGCCTTCCTCACGACTGCCGCCTATCTTCATACAGAAGCAAGTTCTGTAAATAAAAACTACTACCCCAAAGCATTAATAACCTTAATGTATAACTTTTGTTTTTTATTTTGTTTTTTAGGAAATACTTTTGTATATTTGTAGTAGCATTGCGAAATACGCAGTGGTTATAGATGGCATTTAGGGCTGTCGTGGATTTTGTTAATCAGTTAAATATATTTTGCCTATGAAGCATAGCGTATAGTTTAATACGCACATTTTAGACATATTGGAAAAGCGTTTTAGCAACATTCTGAATTCTCAAAAGTTTGGCGACTTAATGAAATCAGCAGGAATTTTGCAAAAATGCTCGTACCGTTCGGTGCGGGCTTTTGGTTATTCTGCTGATAAGGTTACGCCAAACACCTTGAGAATAGAATAGACTAATAGTCCCGCGCTTTTTTTTGTGCGTGTATCTCGTTATATCGACAAATCTCTTACAATATGCAATTAAGCCGAGATTTACAAGAAGAAATATAACAATTTATTCAAGTCAAGTTGATAGAAACGATTATATATGGACTTTTTAGCCAATAAAATGTAGAATAAAAGTTTTAAGAACGATATGGGAGTCATTCTTGTTATTTTAGTACTTGCTATATGCATTTTGATGTTTGCGAACTCACTAAAAAAAAGTGGTGCAAATAAAATTGTTGTTGAGATTCTATACTGGATTGCTGGTGCAATAATATTCTCAACTCTTATGGTTTTATTTTTTGGTTTAGATTAATATAATTACTTACTATGTATTGGATTTATTTCTCATGTGCAATTTTGGGTGGATTATTGATTAAAATGACACCTGAAATAGCAAAAGAAAATAAGGGTAACCCTAATTATGTTCAGTTGAGTCCTCAAACTGTAAACGTATTAGTGGCTATAGGATGGTTATTGATAATTGTTGCTTGTATATTACTGTTAATACACGCCCTGGAATAATATAAAATATCTAAGCTAAAAGATAATTAAACATTATGAAGAAACTATTTTAATGTTAATTGCGATATTCGGTATATACGCATCATCTTCAGCACAAACAGCTGATATCAGTTATATATCACTTGGGCATAATCATAATGTTCGATATTCTGGAACAAATTGCTTAGCCATTCACATTTGTTGTTCAGTAGATGACCTTAAGGGGAGGAATGTGAACATTGCAGCCTATTTCTTTGATGAATATGGTAATCCTATTAAAGCTCCATATGGTGCACCAGGACACTTTAGAACTACAGATGGACAATTATGTGCAGGTAGCACATGAGTTATGTATGAAAGCACATATTGGAAAAGCGTTTTAGCTTTATTCTATCACTTCGGAAGTTTGGCGACTAAAAAAGGTAGATGGGAATAATAGTTGAAATGCTCGTGCCGTTCGGTGCGGGCTTTTAGTTATTCATCTACCTGGGTTACGCCAAACACCTCGAAGTGGGAATATAACTAATTGTCCTGCGCTTTTTTTTGTGCGTATCAATGTTAAAGGGCAATGGTTTTATTGAGAAACGATTAAGTGTAAAATAAACTAAATAATTTTTTAGGACGACACATTATTAGCATTTTTTTGTGTAACATTTAAGCAATATTTGTATAAATTGTATGAAAAAACTAAAAATGATTTCTATTTTTCTCGTTGTGATTGCTGCAATTACAATTGGGGTTTGTGCATTCATATACTGCAACAAAAAGTCTGAATTAGAAGATGCTCAAAAAGAATTGCAAGCGGCAAAAAACAAGCGCAGTGAGCTTTATGAGACGTATCAGCTTATTGATAATGCAAGGGCGTACTAATAAATAACAACAATACCATGAAAAGAACACTAAAGTTTATTCCCGCAATTGTATCGGTTATAGTAATATTTTGTGCTATATTGTGGACAAGTGAAAAAGTAAGTAATTTGAATACACAGCTATTAAATGTCAATAGTGATATTGATAAGACGAAAGAGCGAATTAAGTTTTGGGAAGGTGAATGTGAAGATGCTTCAAACCGATTAATTAATAATGCATATTTGCGAGAGCAGGTTAAGGAATATGTATTAATCGGCAGGTATATGGATTATTGGTATGACGATTATGATCGAACTATGTATGAAGGCTCATACTACAATATTTATAAGAAAAACGGTTCATACTACTGCGATTATAATGGACATATTGAAGAAACTATATCATATGTATCCAACGGTGGCGCTAAAGCGAATATGATGAATTTAGATAAATATATATTAACTAGAACATCATTCAAAGGTTATAATTATTACCTCGTTGATGATGACGGAGATAAAAGGTATTTTAAGATATACCAATAGTAACAGTGTGAAACCTATCTATATTACACAGCTATTTTCAAAATATACATGTTGTAGGTTATTATATTATAGAGTGGTTGAATTCTTTTTATTTGAGAAAAGAAGTTGTAGAAACAACAATACCTCAGGAGTGTAAATCAACAGGAAAGTTTGAAGCAGATTTATTAGCTTTGTTCAATGAATAAGGCTTGAACGCCACCGAAGCGTCATAGTTTTTTACAGTATTAAAAAAACGAGCAAAACATCTAAGTCCCTCCTTTGACAAAGGAGGGGTTTGGGGTGGAATGTAAATATCTCCGAGCCATCGGCTCACGACTGCCGCCTTGCCTCTTACAGAAGCAAGTTGAAATAAATATCAACTTATGTAGCGCAAGCGAAATACCGCACCAAACTACTAACGTTCTTTAAGGTTTGCGCAGAGCGAAGAGGGGTTTGGCAATGGTGCTGCCGTAGGCATCGGGTTGAGGCATATAATGAAATTAAAGAGTTTAAGGAATTTAATGAACTTAGTGAACTTTAAGAATATCAGCTAAACTACTAACGTTTCCACGAGTAGGCCAGACAGTGGTTG